>Ga0209721_1000030_pt1 | contig 129280 bp, 119 predicted proteins | sample TshhotsprinmetaG_FD_184139 | JGI IMG/M metagenome (GOLD analysis project Ga0209721, IMG submission 184139) | Hot spring microbial communities from South Africa to study Microbial Dark Matter (Phase II) - Tshipise hot spring metaG (SPAdes)... | ecosystem: Environmental > Aquatic > Thermal...
AGGAGTGGTTCTCAGGTATGTTCTGCCCTCCAAATCACCCTAGGAACCTTGATCACTTGTTGAGAGAGCTATGTCTGACCCTATATATGACAACCTAAAACGACTCGTTCAAGAAGATCCGGAGCATGAGTGTGAGGGAATTGGGCGTGAAAAAATCTGTGTGCGTATTGCTGCTATTGCCCAACTCCCTACCCGCTTCGGCCAATTTCACATCGTCGCCTTTGAGAATAACCGCGATGGAAAAGAACACGTAGCCGTCGTGCGTGGAAACGTGGTCGGCGCCCAGGACGTGCCAGTTCGCCTGCATTCTGAATGCTTGACGGGAGATGTACTCGGCTCGCTGCGCTGCGATTGCCGCGATCAACTCGAAGCAGCGCTTGAGATGATCGGGCGAATGGATTATGGCTTGTTGCTCTATCTGCGCCAAGAAGGGCGCGGCATCGGTCTGATCAACAAGATTCGCGCCTATGCTCTGCAAGATGCCGGCCTCGACACGGTGCAAGCCAATCTGGCGCTTGGCTTTCGCGACGATGAACGGGATTACGCTGTCGCCGTTCACATGCTGCTCTCCCTACGAGTCCGCTCGGTGCGCCTGATCACCAATAACCCCAAAAAGATCGAGCAACTCACCGAATATGGGATTCTGGTGACCGACCGCATTCCCCATGTAATGAAACCCAATCCCTACAATCGTTTCTACCTGCAAACCAAAGCCGAAAAGTCTGGCCATCTTATTGACTTGAGCGACATCCGCCATCTGGAAGAGCAGGGCGATCCCCCTATTGTGAAACGCTCATCGGCCCGGCGCTGGCCGCCTGCGCGCTAAACTCTGTTATACTTGGTGCTGTGCAACATCATCGCCTTCGCATTCAGGATATCACGCTGCATGTCGTGACCGACGGTCCTTCGGATGGCCCGTCGGTTGTTTTGCTCCACGGTTTCCCAGAATTTTGGTATGGATGGCGCAAACAAATTCCTGCGCTGGCGCAGGCCGGCTTCCGAGTGATCGTCCCCGATCAGCGCGGCTATAACCTTTCTGATAAGCCGCGCGGCGTGGCAGCTTATGACATCGAAGCTTTGGTCAGGGATGTTATCGGCGTGTTCGACCATTTCGGCCTAGAGCGTGCTCGCTTGGTCGGCCATGACTGGGGCGCTACCGTAGCTTGGACGGTGGCGATCCAAGCCCCGGAACGTCTGGAGAAACTGGTCATCCTGAATGTGCCGCACCCCGATATCATGATACACTTTCTCTTGAGAGATCCCATTCAACGACGAAAATCGTGGTACATTTTCCTCTTCCAACTCCCCTTCCTGCCCGAATGGCTGCTGAGCCGCAACGACTTCCGCGCTCTGGCAAAAATACTTGTTCAATCCGGACGGCGCAATACGTTTTACGAGGCCGATCTGATGGAATACAAACGGGCCTGGGCACAGCCCAGGGCATTGACCGCCATGTTGAATTGGTATCGCGCTGCGTTTCATCGTGCCCTGCGCGGGAGATGGAGCCCGAATCGGAGACCCTCGCGTCCAGTGCGGGTGCCGACGCGAATGCTGTGGGGAAAGCACGACATCGCCTTGAATATCGAGATGGCGCGTCCGTCGATCGAGTTATGCGAGCGCGGTGATTTGATTGTGTTTCCAGAGGCCACGCATTGGGTCCAGCACGATGCCGCCGATGAAGTTAATCGTCATCTGATCGAATTTCTCGGTTGATCTCCTATGCCCCCTTTCGCCATCGTCTTGCTGATGATCTCGGCTGGGATGCATGCTTGGTGGAATCTGATCTTGAAACAATCCCCGATCAAATACCTGGCGATGAACTGGCAAGTGTTGCTGAGCGGAGCTGCGGCCTTGTTGGCCCTGTTCCTTGTTGGCTTACCGCCGTCTGTCCTATGGGGGTTCGCTGTGCTCAGCGCCTTGCTTGAAGCGATGTATTTTTTTCTCTTGATGTATGCCTACACCGATCACGATTTTTCGTTGATCTACCCGATTGCCCGCGGTGCGGCTCCGGCGCTGGTGGTCCTGTGGGCCGCTTTCTTTCTGAAGGAGATGCCTACTATCGGCGGCCTGCTCGGCATTGGGTTGATCATCTTTGGCATGGGCATCATCGGCTGGACCAACCTCGGATCAGTGTTCACCGCTCGCCCGCAACTGCGAGGCATCTTGCTGGCGCTTGGCGTTGCCCTGTTGATCTCGCTCTATACGATCGTGGACGGCATGGCTGTCAAGGCCTATCCTCAATCGTCGTTGGCCTACGCTCTCTCCATGTTTGCCCTCATGCCGTTTTTCACCACTCCGGTCGTCAGCTATCGTTTTGGGATCAAGACCATCCTACAGGCTTGGCACGTCCATCCAGGGCGCTTGCTCTTAGGTGGCGTGCTCGGCGTGGTGGCCTATACCACTGCGCTGTTTGCCTACTCTTTTGCCCCGCTGAACTATTCGGAAGCCATCCGCGAAGTGAGCGTGGTGATCGGGGCCTTCTTGGGTTGGCGTTTCCTCGGCGAGACGATGGGAGGCATCCGTCTGATAGGCGCCGCAGTGATCTTTCTCGGTATCGCCCTAATCGCTCTTTTCGGTTGACGGATGGCCGCTTCTGAATATACTCTGAACACAACTCCATAAGACCATGTCTGAACAACGTTTTCCCGAACCTACTGTAGGCATATTCATCTTCAACGCCCAAGGCGAGCTGCTGCTTCTACAAAGCCACAAGTGGCCGGGGGTCTACGTGGTTCCTGGCGGCCATGTGGAGCTGGGTGAGCGGCTGGAAGATGCCGTCCGGCGCGAAGCCAAAGAAGAAACCGGCTTGGAGGTGTACGATCTGGAATTCATTCACTTCCAGGAATTCATCTTTGACCCATCGTTCTGGAAATGGCGCCACTTTATTTTCTTTGATTTCGCTTGCAAAACCGATGGTCAACAGGTGCGTCTGAACGAGGAAGCTCAAACCTACACCTGGATCAAACCGCGTCAGGCGCTCCTGCTGGAACTGGATTCCTACACTCGTCGTTCTCTAGAAGAATGGCTGAGCCGACATCCTGAAGCTACCTGATCTCATTTGTTTGGAGCGTTTCTGTGCGTATCGTATTGTTTGCACTCTCATTAATTCTCCTGGCAGTATGGCTAAGTGGGTGTGGGCCTACTCCTACGCCGATCCCTACCCACCCCCCCGCTCCTACGGCTGCTCCCCTGCCCACCGCCACACCCGAGATACCGCTGGCGGTCTTGATTGTGCCGGCCGATATGGACCCGGCTGAGTCCAATCTCTACCAATCCACAGTATATGAACTGGCGCAAGCTGCCGGCTATCGCTTTCAAGTGCGCAATGTGTTCCATGCGGCCGATTTAGAGCCGGCGTTGAAGATCGCGGTCGTCTTGCCACCCGATCCGGGCGTTGCTGCCCTGGCAGCCGCTGCGCCCCAGACTCAATTCTTGGCCGTCAACCTGCCGGACGTTTCGCCGGCGCCCAACTTGAGCGTCATCGGCCGGCCCAATCGCCCTGAGCTGGCGGGCTTCCTCTTTGGCTACATTGCCGCCATGGTCACCAGCGACTACGATTATCGCATCGGCATGATTGCCCTGCAAGGCGATCCCGAGGCTCAAGTGGCCTTCACGGCCTTTCGCAATGGCATGATCTATTATTGTGGCACATGCCCCAAAGCCTATTACTACTTTGACATCTACGGCAACGCTTTAGAATATCCCCAACTCGTCGAGATCCCCGCCGATGAAAAGATCGAGCTCTACCCGGCCTATGGGCGGCTCCTCAAACGAAAGAAAGTGGCTATGGCATATGTGCATCCCAAAGTGGCCACGCCCGACCTGTTGACCACCCTGGGCGTGGAGGGGATCATCAGCATCGGGGAAGTTCCCCCCGATCCGCGTCCCCTCTACTGGACGGCCAGCCTGCGACCCGACTTTGCTGCTGCCATCCGCCTCGCCTGGTCTGACCTCCTAGCCGGGCGCAGCGGCCAGGTTATCTCCCCACCCCTGGCGTTGGCTGACATTGACCCCACCCTGCTCACTCCCGGCAAGCAAGCCCTGGCCGAGCAGGTGTTGGCCGACTTGTTGGCCGGCCGCATTGCGCCGCTGAGCCCCTAACTCCTCTTGTGCTAAGGTCGGTTTTGCGGCACAATTGAAGTATGAAAGTTTTGGCCGTGACCGATGAAATTGTCGAGCGCCTCTACTTCCTCGCTGCCGATAGTCACTTCAAAGATATCGGATTGCTGCTCTCCTGCGGCGATTTACCCTATCCTTATCTGGAATACCTGGTCACCATGCTGAATGTGCCGCTGGGTTATGTGCCTGGTAATCACGATCCGGCGTACAACCCCCGCCATGTGGAGAGCTACGTGGAAGGCGGTGAGAACGTAGATGGACGGGTGATTCGAATGGCCGGCTTGACGATTGCCGGCCTGGGCGGTAGTGTGCGCTATCGTCCTCATGCCGTCAACCAATACTCGCCGCTGGAGATGATGTTGCGCGCCTGGCGGCTGGGCCTCTTGATCACCCTGCAACGCCCCCGGCTGGGCCCGCTGGACGTCTTGATCACCCATTCGCCGCCGCGCGGCATCCACGATGACAAAAGTCACGTCCATCGCGGCCTGAGCGCCATCAACTGGCTGATCCGACGCTACCAACCCCGCTATCATCTGCACGGCCATGTTCATTTTCATCGCCACAACTTGACCCCATCGGTCACCCAACTAGGACCGACCACCATCATCAACGTATTTCCCTATCGAGTTATCGAGATCAACCATGCCGGATGAATTGAGTGTCCGAGTCCAAGCGGACTATCATCGCGCCCGCACCAAAGCCTTTCTGAACCACATCTGGTCGCTGTTCTCTGGAAAACCGACGCGGCTGCTCTCGTACAACGAAGTGCGTGAGAAACTGCGCATCGGTGGTCCGGTATATCGTGGTATTCGGATTGTTTCCCTAGAAAAGATTGTCGGTAGTTTGAATCGCTACCATCAGTTTGATCGGGCCTTCTTACCCTTGCAAGATGAGACCGCCGATCGCTGGCAACGCGTCAACCGCGCCTTTTATGAGGACATCAGCCTGCCGCCGGTGGTGCTCTACAAGGTGGGCGATGTCTACTTCGTTGTAGATGGTCATCATCGCGTTTCGGTGGCCCGTGAACAAGGGCAGGAGTTCATCGAAGCTGAGGTGCGCGAATGCGCCACCCGCGTCCCGCTCACGCCCGATATTAAACCCGAAGACCTGGAGATGTTGGGGAAAAAGGTGGAGTTCTTGGAACGTACCCGCCTGGATCAGATCCGCCCAGAAGCCGATATCGAGCTTACCATTCCCGATGGCTATGATCGCATGTTGGAACACATCGCCGTGCATCGCTACTTCATGGGCATTGACTTTCAACGAAATATCTCGGAAGAGGAGGCGGTCGCTCACTGGTATGATACGGTGTATCTGCCGATTGTCCAGGTGATTCGTTCGAGCAAAATCTTGAAGGAATTTCCAGGTAAGACCGAGGGCGATCTCTACCTGTGGGTGCTGGATCATCAGCACTACTTGACCTCCCAATACGGCAAACCTCTCCAACCTCCAGAGCAGGCTGTACGCGACTATTTAGAAGACATCGAGTCGTAATTCCCCATGACAAGCGATCGCTGGAGAGTGTTGTATACCCCTGCGGCGTGCGGCGCCTGGAACATGGCTCTAGACGAGGCCATTCTCGAAGCCATTGGTCGCGGCGAGGCGCGTCCCACCCTGCGTCTGTATGCTTGGGAACCGCCTTGTCTCTCGCTGGGGATTGCCCAACCGTGGGCCGACGTGGATTTGGCTCGTCTGCGCCAACATGGCTGGGAGGTCGTGCGCCGCATAACGGGGGGTCGCGCCCTCCTTCACACCGACGAACTGACGTATGCAGTGATCGGGCCGGCCGAGCACCCCATCCTGGCCGGCGGCGTGCTCGAATCGTATCATCGCTTGGCACAAGCCCTGCTGCGCGCTGTGAGTATTCTTGGCATTCCGGTCGAGGCCAAACAAGGGCTGGCCCCCGATGAGCAAACACACCAGAACCCGATCTGCTTTGAAACCCCTTCTACCTATGAGATCACGGTGCACGGCAAGAAGCTGATCGGCTCGGCCCAGGCCCGACGCCGCAAGGGAGTGTTGCAACACGGCTCGTTGCCCCTCACCGGCGATTTGACGCGCATCACCCAGGCGTTGACCTTTCCCGATGAGAGGGCGCGTCGAGAAGCCGCGGCCCGTCTGTTGGAGCGCGCCACCACCGTTGAGAGCGCTTTGGGCCGGCCGATCTCCTGGGAAACGGCAGCCCACGCTATGGTTCAGGCATTTGAGGCGGAGTTGGGGATCCGTTTCGAGCGAGGGGAACCGTCACCGTTTGAGCTAGCGCGAGCCGAGGAGTTGGTTCGCGCCAAATACGATCATCTCTCCTGGACGGAAAGGGTATAGGTGTGAAGGCCGTTCTGCCGCGCGTGATCTACGGAAATTTGGGCGATCTCGCCAGCCGCTGGGGAGTGTTGCGTGCTCTACACCGCTTGGGCGTGACTGAGGTCACGGTGTTCCGCAACCTAGCTGGGGATACGCCTCCCCTCCCCTTTCACAGCCTGCCCTATCGCCCGCTCCATAACCTGTGGCTGGACCGACCTGCCTGGCAGGCATTACGCCGCTCCGACACCGTCCTGTGGGCCGTTGGCTTGGATATGCAGGATGACTCCAGCCTGGCTCGGCTAATATATCTGTGGACCGCCTTTCGGCTGTATCGCGCTCTGGGCCTGAGGATCATTTGCTTGTTTCAGGGCGCCGGCCCGATCACGACCCGCGCCGGGCGCTGGTTGGCCCGGGCGGTGCTGGATCAAGTGGATGTCTTTGTCGCCCGTGATCCGGGAACCTCGGCCCTGATCGAGAAGTTGAATCCCCGCCCGCGGCGCATCGTGGCCAACGATGCGATCTTCCTGCCCGGCCTGGAAGACGATCGTCGGCCACACGAGGCTCTGGCGCCTCTGCTCGCCGGAGGACGGCCGGTCATCGGGGTGAATGTGCGCCAATGGTTTCATTTTGCTTCTTCTTTGGTGCCTTATCAGTTCTCGCGTCGCGCTTACCAGCATCGCTCAGAGGCTCGGATGCCTGCCTTGCTGAACGTCATGGCCGAGGTAGTGGGCCGGCTGCGCACGCGCCTAGCGGCGCGCGTGCTTCTGATCTCGGCCTATCAGCCGGGCATTCGTCCCTGGGAAGATGACCTGCCCTGGCTGGCCCGCATCAAAGCCCGCTTTGCCGAGGACGATGAGGTGCAGCTCGTCCATTGGCCGCTGGAGATGCCCCCTTACTATGATCTGATGGCTCGCCTGGATGCAATGATCGGTATGCGCCTGCACTCCTCGTTGGTGGCCTTGCGCTTTGGCGTCCCATCTGTCAACATTAGTTACACGTTGAAAGGAGGGGATATTCTGCGGCATATGGGTCTTCCAGAGTCGGTCTTTTCCTTGGAGGCATTTTTGCACTCGCCAGAAGCGATGTGGACGCGACTGGAGGCGATTCTAGCCCAGCACGAGGTGGAACATCGCCGGGTTCAGGAAGCCGTTAACCGAGCCATTGCTCACAACCTAGCCGTACTCCAGGAACTCCTACATGAGTGAAAAAGAAGCCTACTGGCAGAGCGAAGCCCCAAAATACAACTGGGCTCACGCCCGCTTGCGCTTGATCGCCCACGAGATTCGGCGAGATCGATCGGCGCGCTCGGTGTTGGATGTGGGGGCCGGCGCCGGCACCTTGGCCTACCTGCTCGGCCCTGACTACACCTATCTTGGACTAGATATCACCGGCCGCAAAGAAACCGATGAGCGATGGCCGTCCATCCGATTCTGCGATCTCGACCGACCGGAGACCCTGACCCTCTTGATCCAACATCCCTACGATGCGGTGGTCCTTTCCGGCGTGCTCGAATACGTTCAGGATTGGCGCGCTCTGTTGCGCAAGACGATCGAGTCGGCGCTTCGGCCGGGGGGCTTGCTGCTGGTCAGCGCCATTTCAGACATGTTCTATCGCACCTTGCCACGACGCCCTCATCCGGCCTGGCGTCAGCGCTTTGAGCTGCCAGTGGTGCGCGCCGCGCTAGAACATCACGATGTGTCCATCGAACGCCTCTACCCCCTATGGACGGGTGGACATCCCTGGACCATGCTCCTATCGCGTCTTTTCGCTCGGCGATCGGCGACCTTGTCCGACTGGTTTGCCTGGCTTGGCGTCAATCAGTTCTTGTTTGTCGGCCGAGGAGGCAAGCGGTGAGCGACCGTTCCCAGTCTCGCCGTGTTGGGTGGGGAGTGCTCCGCTGGTTGGTTCCCTTAGGTTTGATCGGAGGGTTGCTCAGCCGCTTGGATTGGATGGCAATCGCGCCCTTGCTGGATCAAGTCCACAGGGAGTATCTGATGCTCTCGGTGTTGGCGTTTCTGCTCTCCCAGGGGATGATCGCCGTCCGCTGGTGGTATCTGCTTCGGGTTCAGGACATCTCCTTCGGCTTGGGACGGTTGATCTGGTTGGTGCTGATCGGGGCGTTCGCTTCGAACTTTTTGCCGACCATCATCGGCGGCGATGTGATCAAGATGGCAGTGGCTGCCTACGGGCAACCACGGCGCGCCGTGATCGTGGCCTCGGTGATTGCCGATCGTTTGTTTAACCTATTCTCTATGGTGTTTTGGTTGCCTTGCGCTGCCACCCTGAGCAACCTCTTCTCCCTGTTTTTCGGCACAGGCCTGATGGCGTCCGCTGCGCCCAGCGGAGGATCCGTGTGGAGAGCGTGGCGAACCGGCATCGATCTGGCAGTTCGGGCCGGCCGCGCTTGGTTTACCTCGCCAAAAATTGTGCTAACTGCAGTAGCGCTCTCGTGGCTCTCCATCGGCTTGTCGTTCTTCTCGTTCTGGATGGTGACCGAGGCGCTCGACCTCCCCCTTTCGTTCTGGCAGGCTTCGGGGATTGCCGTGCTTGCCTACTTTGCTGCCTTGGTGCCGATCTCGATCAACGGTCTAGGACTGCTTGAGGGCAGTCTAACCGTGTTGTTGACTGCCCAGGGGGCCTCCTGGGAGCAGGGCGCCATAGCGGCGCTGTTAATGCGCTTGGTTATTGTCACCGTGAGTTTGCTCGGCGGAGTACGCTTGCTCGGGTGGCGCGACCTATTTCAGCAAGCGCGCCGCTTTCAGGAAGAACGTCTGGCCGAATCCAACCTCCCATCTGATCTCCTCTAAGGCGCCTACTCTACGCCGGCGGATTATCCAAGCGAATCCCGTGGCCGCGCACAGTTTCGATATAGCGATGGGTGGGGTCAAAGGCAGCCAGCCGATCGCGCAGACGACGGATCAAGGCATCTAACGCCTGTTCGGAGACCGCAATCGCCTGTTGTTCGCCCCACACGCCCAAAATCAGATCGGCTCGCGAGACCACCTGGCCCTGGCGCTCGTACAGCATCCATAACAGCCGGAACTGTTGGGCCGAGAGCGGCGGCGTTACCAAACGCTGGTTAACCCATACCCGCCGTGAGCGCAAATCCACGATCAACCGGCCCGGCTGCAGCGATCCTTCGGCCAGCGGAACGGTCGAATCGGAAGTGAGAAATGTAAATTTCTGAGCCAACGACACCTGAATTACGTCCCCATCTTGCAAGATAGTCGGCGCAGAGAGCAAATGATCGTTGTGATAGGTGCCGTTTTTACTGCCCATGTCCTCCAGGATCACCCCTTCGCCCGTCGGAGTCAGGCGAGCATGAAAGCGCGAGACTTGACGGTCGGCAATCACCACGTCACACGAGGCATCTCGGCCGATGACCAGCGTGCGGTTGATCATCCAACGTCGCCCCTTGAGCGACCCTTCTTGTGCGATCAGGAGAGGGAAATCTTCGGTTTTCACGACGCTCTTCCTTCTAGAAACAAGATAGGGCGATTTGTTCCACCCGGCAGCCGGTGAGAGAATCCACGTGCGGGTTCTCGAGAGCTAAAGAACCATCCACTGAATGTTTACAGATCCGCCAGGAAGCTCAACCTCTTGCTCCAGCGTACCTTCCTCATATCCTGACGATCCGCTCGCTCTGCTCAACGTTCAGGCCAGGAAGGCATTTATAATATAGCAGAAAAGCGCTTTTCTGGGCAGAATCACGCCGACACAGATTTTTCTGCATCATCTTGGAGAAGACCCCTATGCCTACACCCCTCCAGCCTGGGGAGCTGTTGCGCAACCGCTATAAGATTTGCGAACGAATCGGCCAAGGCGGTATGGGCAATATCTACCTGGCCGATGACCTTCGCCTGCAAGGTCGCTTGTGTGCGCTCAAAGAGGTCGAGTATGACCTCAGCCTACCCCCTTCCTTGCTCAAGGAGGCCCGCGAGCAGTTCCTGCGCGAGGCTACCGTGTTGGCGCGTTTGGACCATCCCAATCTGCCCAAGGTGTCGGACTTTTTTTCGATCGAAACTCGCGACTACCTGGTGATGGACTACGTGCCCGGCAAGGACTTACGCACTCTCATTCTCGAGGCGCGCCAGAAGAAAATGTTCTGGCCCGAAGAGCTGGTGTTGGGCTGGGCCAATCAAATTGCCGATGCCTTGGCCTATCTGCACGGCCAGGATCCGCCGATCATCCATCGCGACATCAAACCCAGCAACATCAAGCTAACCCCTAGCGGTTTGGTCAAACTGGTGGATTTTGGCTTGGTCAAGGTGCTGGCCCCCGGCGAAGTGACCATCACGGTGATTCAAGGACAAGGCACGGCCCTTTACACGCCCCTCGAACAATATGGCGGCGACAGCGCCCATACCGACGTGCGCTCCGACATCTACGCCTTTGGCGCCACGCTCTATCACCTGCTGACCAACGAGCCGCCGGCCGAAGCCCGTGCCCGCTTCCTCGACCCAACGCGCTTGATCCCGCCGCGCCAGATCAATCCCCATATCAGCCCTCGCGCTGAACGTGCTATCCTGTATGCCATGGCCCTCCACCCGGATGAGCGCCCGCAGAGCATTCAGGAATTCTGCGCTCATCTGTTCAGTGGCCGTGAGATTTCGACCTTACCTGTGCGCCCCATCAGTGTCCCTCGTCGTTCTGATCCCTTTTCCCTACGATGGATCGATCTCTTGCTGGCCTGGAGCGCAATTGGGTTGCTAGTGATCAGCCTGCTTGTCACCGTTCTGCGATAGGCGTTACGTTCTCCACTTCATCCATCCCCAAGCGACCAACGATCCCAACAAGCCGCCGAGGAACGTCACTCCTACCAGGGTGCCACCGTTGCCAGCCTGCAGCGCCTCAGCCGCGCCGGGCAATCCCAACGCCAGGTAGTTATACGCCAACAGCCCCCCGACCAACGCACACAACCCCCAGCGCATACCCCAAAGCGGCGTGCCCAGCGTGTTGCCAAGCCACCAGGCCAACATGCCTCCTCCCCCCAACACAAACAAGCTCAAAAACCAACCGGCCAAGCGCGGCGCGCCCTCGTTGGAGATGAATGGATTGGACAGCGGCGTAGGGGTTGGAAGCGGCGTAGTCGGAGCGGCCGTCTCAGTTGGCGCCGGCACGATCACCGTGACCACCGCTGCCACATCCTCTCGCACATCCAATTGCAACACCTCTGACTGCATGGCCGGCTCACTGGCGGCGCGTATCTCCACCAGGCCGCCTTTCTCAATGCGGAACGAAGCGCTGGCCACACCGCCGACCGTCGTCGCTTCTTGTTGCTGGATCACCGAGCCCCCTTCGTTGCCGATCGTCATCGTAAAACGTACCACCGTCCCATCGGGGACAGGATGGCCATTGTGATCAATGATCACGCCAGCGCGCACGCTCACTGTGTCGCCCAAACGCACCGACGGGATGGCAGTCGGCTCAGGGGTAATCGTTCCGGCAGGGGTTGGAGAAAGAACCGCCGGGACAACCAGCAGGAGCGGGATGATCTGATCGGGGTCAGGGGAGGTGATGTGGATTAGATCATAGCCAGTTCCTGGAATAGAGACCGGTGAAGCTCCTTCTGGCGCCAGCTCTTGATACAGGACACGCGCCGCTACGTCAATAAAGGGCGGGGTTTTGCTGTAGAAGGCAAAGACGGCAGTCAAGCGCGAAATGTCGGTGGAATCAAAGTAATAGGGAGCGCCAAACGAGAACAAGATCACCTTTTTGAAACGAAGCAGGTCCTGGCGTTCAGTCAAAAAGCGACGCACCAACACCACTTGGCCGGCAGAATTGTCGGCGATCGAGATCACCACCCAGTTGGCGCGCCGCAACGTCTGCTCCAGCGTTCCCCTGACCTTGCGGCCGTCAAGCAGATCGCTCAGGTCGCTCAGCGAGAACGACGAGAGGCGCTGGGGCAGGGCCAGGCCGCCAGCCGTGGGGCCGTAGAGCCGCAACACGGCTAGCTGCAACGCGTCCACGGCCGGCATGCTCTGCTCGGGACACGCGCTACACTGCTTCATCAGCCGCGCGTCGGTCAGGAAGACTACGTTCTCGCCGGGGTCGGGTGGCTCTGGCAATACGGCCGCCAATTCAGCGATCTCTGGACTGACCAACGTAGCCGCCCGACTGGCCACCTGGAACATCAACGAGTCGAGATTCCCGATCGCCCCCAGCTCCTGAGGGTCAGGCGTAACTACGGTCGGATCAAAGGCGCCGTAGCGCTTGTATTTCTGGGCCAAGATGCGCGCCACAGCCGCATCCACCCGCTCGGCAAACGCCGGGTCTTCCACGTATCGCTGGGCGAAATACGACAACACCTGCTTGACGGTGGCGTCGTGATCTGTGGGATCCGCACTGTAAATGTTGCCCAAGTAGAGCAAGTCGTTGCCGGCCAAGAACGCATCGCGCACGATCAACGGCGTGTTCAGCGGTGCGCTGCCCAGGGCATAGAAATTGCGCACCGCCCGACTTCCCAAATCGTCGCTCACCATCAAACCGCCGTTGGCACGCCATGCAGCGAAGGGAGGCAGCTTGAGGATCTCGCCTAGGGCCTGAGCATCGAAGCTGACCGGCCGGGTCGTCGCTCGAATGTTGCCCTGAAACCCTTGATAGCGAATATGCGAAACCAACAGACCATCGGCAACCGCCTCGGCATCGGGCGCATAGCCGGTCACCTCCATAAACGGCGCCAGCTCGATCTGCTTGAGCTGCTCCAACGATTTGCGGACAGTAGACACTTCCTCCTGGGGCAGCCGGTCGGCGCTGCCGTGACCTGGGAAATGCTTAGCGATCACCGCCAGACGATTCCGACTCCCCCGATGGAGGCCGCGCACGTAGGCCTGTCCCATCTTCCCCACCCAGAATGGGTCTCCGCCGAAGACGCGCGTCCCCAAGTCGACTGCCGGCGGGGATTGATCTGACACATCCAGCGAAGGCCCCAGCAGAAGGTTGATGCCCAACGCCGCCAACTCCTGGCCGGCAACAGCGCCCACCTGCTCCGCCCAGGCCGGCTGCCAGATGGCCCCCAAGGCCATCTGCGAGGGCAAAGGCGTCAGCCCGCTGAGGATCTGATCGGTAGGTGCGCCGTTCCCCTCCTGAAGAATACCGATCCACAACGGCACATAGACCGGCAATCGCACTGTTCCACTGCTATTGTTTATCGTTGGGATCGCAGAAGCCTGTCGCTCGATGTCCTGCAGCGCGGCGATCAGCTGATATGCGTCGCGCACCGTGGTCGGGGCGGCCGTGAAATTATCATTGCTTGCCAATAGGATCACCCCGCCCACGTGATAATTCACGATCAAATCGTAAATTGCCGAACCCTCCCCCACATTCGTGCCATGGAACGTGACCAAAAACAACTGACCCACCCGTTCCTCAGGCGTCATCCTCTCCAACACCTCTTGCGCCTCTCCCTGCATCGCAGGCCGAGCCTGCACCGGACGAGAAGCCACTATCATCATACAGAACATCAAGGACCAAACCACCCAACCCCGGGCCCTTCCAACCCCAAAGTGCGATCCCATCCCTCGGCCTACCCCTCTTCCCGCAACACGATTCGAGCTTGGACCTCGGGCTGGATATTCCCCCCCGAGATCACCACCACGCTCGGGCGATCGCGGCGTCCCCAGCGCAGGGCGGCGGCCAACGTCACCGCCCCCGACGGTTCAACGATCTCCCCATACACCCGATAGGCAAACGCCACGGCACGGGCGATCTCCTCTTCCGAGACGAGCTCAATCTCATCCACCAACTGTTTCACCAAAGGGATGGTGATCGAATCGGCTTCTACTGCGCCGGTCAAACCATCGGCCAGAGAGGGGCGATCGGGGATGCCTTCCTGCGAGCCGTGATAGAACAGGGCATGCATAAACGGTGCAACCTCGGCTTGTACTCCGATCAAGCGCACCTGCGGCAAGAGATGGCGCAACACCAGGCCGATGCCGGCGATCAGGCCCCCGCCGCTCACCGGCGCCAGGCAGGCTTCCACCTCCGTCACTCCCAAGGCCTGAGCGATCTCCAGGCCAATCGTCCCCTGGCCGGCGATCACCCACGGATCGTTGTAGGGCGACACCCACAAGCGATCGTGCTCAGCAGCAAAACGCCGGCCGGCGGCCTCGGCCTCGGGATAGCCGCCGGCCACCGTCACGATCGTTGCCCCGAGAGAGCGGATAGCGTCCACTTTGATGGCCATGGCCTGTTCCGACACAAAACACGTCACCGGAACCCCGATCAACTGGCCGGCCAGCGCTACCCCTTGCCCGTGATTGCCGGCCGACGCGGTGACGATCCCCTTGCGGCGCTCCTCGTCCCCCAGAGCGAGGACCCTATTCAAAGCCCCGCGCACCTTAAACGAGCCAGTACGCTGCCGGTTTTCCCACTTGAGATACAAATTGTGCGCCGCATCGTAGATGAATGGCGTGCGAATGATGTGCGCCGCGATTCGCGCAGCAGCCTGATCAACCCACTCGACGGGCATCATCCTCGCCTCCTCGAGCGATGCGAACTGCCAAAAGCGGATCGGGCGTGATGATCCCATCCACTCCCCAGGCGATCAAGCGGCGTATATCCTCCTCCTGTTCCACACTCCAAACATTAATCTTGCGCTTCAAACGGTGCACGCGCTGAACTTGCTGGGGCGTGACATCGGTGTAATATGGGTGAAGCGCCTGATAGTCTCCGAACATAAAGCCGAACGAGCGTCCCCACACCCCTTTCCAACCCGCCAAGGTGAGTAGCCCTCGCGGCACCTCTGGCAACAGGCGGGCGGCCTTGCTCAAATTCCAAGGCAAAAACGACGAAAAGAGCACGTTCTTCTGCACTCCATGGCGGCGCACCAAGTTACACACCGCTTCTACCAGCCCATCGCGCGGCGTAGTGTAGTTGGTTAGCTCAACGTTGATCAAAGCCTGCTTACCCAGCGTTTCAAAGACTTCCTCCAAAGTGGGGATCTTCTCGCCTCGGAACTGTTCGGAAAAGAAACTGCCGGCGTCCAGTTCACGCAGGGCGGCCAACGGCAATTGAGACACACGGCCGGTCCCATCGGTCGTGCGGTCCACAGTTGGATCGTGGATCGCCACCACCACGCCATCGGCGCTCAGCTTGGCATCTAGTTCCACCCCATCTGCACCCTGTTCAAGGGCCAATTTAAAGGCTGCTAGAGTGTTTTCTGGTGCGTAGCGTTTTGCACCACGATGAGCGAAGATCAAAGGCAGGGTCATGATCACAAATCCACGAAGTAGGATCGAGCTGCGCGATCGATCATCTCACGGCTCATGCTAGGTTCAACGGAGAGATAAGCAGCAATGTCGAGGATCTGGTCACAAATGTCCCGCGGGTGCGAAGCGCGCAACTTGCGATTGCGCTTGATGTACCACTCTTGCAATAGATACGCCAATCCCTGATCGCTGTAGGGGATCTTCTTGTCGGCCGCCACGCGTCGGAAGATCTCGCGGTATTCGTCGAAGGTCGGATCGCCGATCTCGATCTTGTGGCGCAGGCGGCGCAGAAAGGCCTCATCCACCAAGTCCTTGGGAGGCAGGTTGGTGGAGAAGACGACCAACACGTCGAAAGGCACCTCGATCTTGCGTCCGGTGTGCAAGGTCAAGTAGTCCACGCGATTCTCCAGGGGCACGATCCAGCGATTGAGCAAGTCGCGCGGGCGCACTTGTTGGCGGCCAAAGTCGTCGATCAGCAAGATCCCCCCGTTGGCTTTCAGCTGCACTGGCGCTTCGTAGAATTTATGGGTGTCGTCGAAGATCAAATCCAGAGATTCCAAGGTCAACTCGCCGCCCACCATGATAAAGGGCCGGCGGATGTGCACCCAACGCGGATCACGGCGGGTGGTTGGGCGCAAACTGCCCGTAGTTCCGGTGTGTCTCGACTCCGACTCGGAAGCTAACTTGTGGCTGACAGCATCGTACAGTTTGATCACCTGGCCATCAATGTACAGGGCATAGGGGATGTACATGGTCTGCGCCAACGCCAGGTTGCCGAAGGCGCGAGCGATGCTGGTCTTGCCGTTGCCAGGTGGGCCATATAGGAAGATAGAGGTCCCTGAATTCAAGGCCGGCCCGAGGCGTTGAAAGGTGGACTCGGAAATCACCAATTGGGAGAGCAACTGGCGCATGGTGCGCGCAGTGACGGTAATGCGTCCGCTCTTCTGGCGACGGATGGCATCGTTATACACCTCAAACGGCACCGGCGCTGGACCGGCATATTGGCTGCGCTCCAGGGCCTCGCGCGCTCGTGCAATCCCGGCGCCGGTGATCGCATAGGTATATCCCCCCTCGCCCAAGCCGCCTTGTGAAGATTTGACCTCGATCAACTTCTCCGTTTTAAGCGATTGTAAGATCGCATCGGTCACTCCTGCGAACGGCAAGGCCAACGCCTCGGCGATCTTAAAGCCGGTCATGTACCCCTGAAAGTACAGGGTCTTGAGGGTGAGATCTTGCAACCAAAGTGGCGAAAGTCCGGTGTCCTCCAAGGTGTTCAACACAGGAGGAAGGAACGTCGCGCCGGTCGATTGAGCAGTCTCTGTGGTACGGAACATCGTCAAAGCCTCCGCCAAGCAGAATAAAAATACCTTGCTGATCTGTGTGACGCCAAATCCTCACCCTGCCTGGCCGGCCCCTCACCACGGGGTCATCCCAGGCCGGCGGCCTGCAGCCATGCTGCGGTAGATCCCATCAAGTCTCTCTCCATCGAAAGAACGCCCAGATTGATAGCGGCGTAAGGTACAGGGTGAAATGATTATAGCATCATTGATAGACACCCTTGCATGATTGCTATTTCGAAAGCGGCTCAAGACTGGGCTAAAATAGAGACATGATAGAATGTCCACGATGTCGCCGAACGGAACGACAAAACCGGGCCGGGAAAACCGGCAGCGGCCGTCATTGGTATCGCTGCCTGTTTCTTAACATCAAGTACATCCCGGAGCCGAAAGCCTGGCCCTATCCATGAAGAAGTTCGGCGGAAAGCGGTCGAGCTGTATGTAGATGGCATGAGTTTGCGCCGGATTGCTCGGCATTTGGGCGTGCATCATCGCACGCCTTTGAAATGTATGAGCGCCTGGGGTATCACGGCGGGAGGTAGGCAGTCTCCCAAGGCAAGACCGATACCTGCTCATGTGTTTCAGTTTATCTAACCCACAATTTATCCACCCCATCACTTTTTAAGGCGCTTTCTGGCGCTCTCAGATATAATCTGACCGATCGAATTCGACTTTGCCCTCTGGGAGGCTCTTTATGTCTCGAATGTTTGTTCCTGGCCCCGTGGATGTAGCCGACGAAGTTTTGCAGGCCCAGGCAGCGCCGATGTTGCCTCATCGAAGTAAGGAGTTTGAGACCTTGTTCCAGCGCGTCTCAGAACGATCAAAAGCGCTGTTTTATACGCAGTATCGCGTCTTCCTGACGGCCTCCTCTGGGACCGGCTTACAAGAAGCGGCTGTGCGAAATTTTGTCGAAAGGCGAGTGCTGTGCTGTGTTAACGGTGCGTTTGCCGAGCGATGGTACGAGGTCGCTTTCTCAAACGGCAAACAGGCTGAAAAACTGGCTTTTGAGTGGGACCAGCCGGTGGACCCACAACGGGTAGCGGAGACCGTCCGCCGAGGTCAGTTTGAGGCTGTGACGGTGGTGCATAACGAAACGTCCACAGGTCTACAGAACCCAGTGCGGGAGATCGCCGAAGCGGTTCGGGCAGTAGCCCCAGAGACGTTGATCCTGGTAGACGCGGTTTCCTCGTTGGGCGGCGCCAAGATCGAGATGGATGCTTGGGGTCTCGATATGGTTTTGACAGCTTCACAGAAGTGTTTGGCGTTGCCACCCGGCTTGGGACTCGGAGCGGTTTCCGATCGGGCGATGAAGAAGGCCGAGAGGGTGGAAAACCGCGGTTGGTACTTTGACTTGGTTCGCATGGATCGTCACCGTTTGAAGGACTCCACTCCGGCCACACCGGCCATGTCGCTGATCTATGCCCTCGATAAGCAGCTTGACCGCATTTTCGCCGAGGGGCTAGAAAATCGCTTTGCACGCCATTCAGCAATGGCCCGTCGAGTGCAGGAATGGGCAGAAGGCCGTGGTTTTGCCCTATTTGCGCCAGAAGGATTTCGTTCTCAGACAGTGACCACTGTTCGGAACGAACGCGGTTGGGAGGTCTCGGCAGTCAACAAGTTCCTGCTGGAGCGGGGCATGCGCATTGCTAACGGCTATGGAGCCCTAAAGAACGTCACGCTCCGCATCGCTCATATGGGTGAGATCCAGATGGAAGACATCGAGCATCTATTGGAAGCGCTCGATGAGTTCAGTCGCCGGGCCGGCTGATGGACGATCGGTTTTGTTTTTGAATGGCAGATAGGGTCAGGGAGATCTCTCTGGGTCTCCCTGGCTGTTTTTGCTTTGCCAGACTACCCGAAAGCCCAAAAAGCAGCGTGTCACCCGGTCGACGAGGATGATGATGAAGATTAGTCTCCTTTTGGTCCCGATCAAGGTGAATCTTTCGTCTTTCTGCTTCCTCGACCTTGCTTGGGACAGGCGGGTCGGGTAGCTGCTCGGCGTAGGCTTTGACCCACAAGGAAACGGTACGATGATGTACACCCAAATGCCGTGCCATTCAACGCAAACTCATCCCATGCACATCCAGCTCGATCGCTTTCCGCCGAACTTCTTCTGGATAGGCCCGGGCTTTCGGCTCCAGAGTGTACTTGAAAAGCCTGCAGCGATACCGATGACGGCCGCTGCCGGTTTTTCCGGCCCGATTTTGTCGTTCCGTTCGGCGACATTAGTAGACATGCTATCCTATTCTTATTAGCCTATTTTTGAGCTATTCCCTGACCCACTTTCATCCCCCAATCTCCCTACATTTGAGTATCATATCCCCTGACAGACGCAGTTTGCCACTTCCTTCTCGGAGGCCTCTTATGACCGGACTTCATGGTCGCCCTACCTTTTCCTTGGAAAATGATTGGGTACGCCTGGATGTCCTGACCAATGCCTTGCGCATCGTCCGCTTCCATCTCAAAGGCCATGCCAACCTGTTGGCTGAACTAGCCGGCCCTGCCATCCCAACCCCCTATGGCGATTTCCACTTCTACGGCGGCCATCGCCTCTGGCATGCGCCGGAAGCCATGCCGCGAACGTATATTCCGGATCGCGACCTCCAGGTGAACTTAACGGCGAATGGGATACGACTCGATCGGCCGGCTGAGCCCTGGACCCAGATCGCCAAGAGCTTGGAGATCCGCCTCAACCCCGAACGCCCACAAGTGATCTTGCAACACGAACTGCGCAACGATGGCCCGTGGCCGATCCAACTCGCCCCCTGGGCGTTGACCATGTTTCGCCTGGGCGGCGTGGCCATCTTTCCCCTGCCGACCGATAACGCCGACCCAGAAGGACTGCTCCCCAACAGACACTTCGCCTTCTGGCCCTATAGTCGCCTCAACGATCCCCGCCTGATCCTGTACGACCGCGTTGCGTTGGTGCGCGCCATGCCCGCCTCGCCTCCGTTCAAGTTCGGTTATTTCAACCCCTTCGGCTGGCAGGCCTACCTCCTCGAAGGAGTGCTGTTCGTCAAAACGTTTAACCCTCACCCAGGCTTGCCCTTTCCCGATGGCGGATGCAACACCGAAAGCTATTGCAACGACCAATTCATTGAATTGGAAAGCCTGGGCCCGCTGCAGACTTTGGAACCAGGGCAGACAGCGCTTCACGTCGAGACCTGGGACCTGTACGATTCGCTCGAGCACTCCCCTCTCCCCGCCGAGATACAAACCCTGCTCAACCAAGAACGCTTCCTTTAAGACCTCCAGGCGGGGTAGACCTCCCCAGACACTGTACCCTCCCCAGCATCTGAGCTGGCTTGATATTGTCGAAGCCGTTCCATCTGTGTTATAAACACCACATGCGATTTCACACCTCTGCCATATCGGCCGGCCTGCTGCTCGGCCTTGGCCTCGCAGCCATTCAACCCGGCGATCGCTGGGCCGGCTGGCTCTTGTTTTCCCTTCTGTTCTTGGGTGTTTTGTACTCGCTGCGCGCTGTTGCCTTCTGGGCGGCAGATCTCTCCCGTCAACCTTCTGCCGTTTCATCCCTGCTTGCCTTGCTCTATCTTGCGTTTTTTCTCCGCTTGGCCTTTGGCGTTGCTCTGTACATGGGATTGCCGATCGGTGGTCACCCCAACCCACAACACCAGGCCGGCTATATCTTCTTCGATTCCCATCGCCGCGACCTGCAAGCCTGGGAGCTCGCCCAATCCGAAGCGCCCCTCTGGAATGCTTTCAACAAGAATTTCTACTCCGATCAGTATGGTGGCCTGTTGGCGCTGCTGACACTGCTTTACCGCTATCTCTCGCCGGATGCGCATCGTCCCCTTCTGCCGGTGTTGTTTGGGGCCTGGGTGGCAACCCTGGGTGCAGCCTTTCTTTGGAAAGCATCAACTCACAAATGGGATCAGCGCCTGGCTCGGCTTGCCACTTGGATCTATGCGCTGTACCCCGAATCCTTGCTGCTGGGCAGCGCGCAGATGCGCGAGCCCTTTCTGATGGCGTTTGTGACCATAACCATGGCCGGCTGGGTTCTCGCCCACGAGCGCCCGACTCCAACCGGCCCAGCAAAGACAACCGAACGGGAAGGCTGGCTGTGGTTACTCCTCGGCTTGCTTGGAATGCTGATCGTCTCGCCGGCCATTGCCTTGTTGACCTTGATCCTGATCGCTGGCTGGATGTGGGTGACCCAAGAACATCGCCAACTCTCATGGGTCATGCTGGCCGCTGCCATAGTCATCTTTCTGGCAGGAGTTTACCTGCTAGCTTGGGGGTTGGAACGCGACCAACCCTTTGGCTCCTCTCCATTCGGGACGATATTGACCTGGTCGCGCCAGGCGATCCGCTGGGACACCTATCAACTGGTGCGCGGCTCGGGTTGGGTCCAGAAACTCTTTCAAGAAATGCCGGAAGAGCTACATCCCCTCTTCGTCATCCTCTACGGCACTACACAGCCGGTGCTCCCTTCCGCATTTATCGAACCGACGGTGCCCTTGCTACGTGCCTTGCACATCGTTCGTGCGCTCGGCTGGTATGCTCTGGTTCCCCTTCTGTTCTACGCACCATTTGCGATCCTTCGTGTAGAACGAGATGCTTCTCGTCGTCTCTGGATATGGCTGTTGGTCATCACCTGGATCTGGATCTTGCTCTGCGCTTTGCGTGGCGGAGCGGATGTATGGGACAATCCCCGTTATCGGGTGATCCTGATCGGGGTACAAGCATGGGTAGCGGCCTTTGCCTGGCTCCATCGCGATCGCTGGTTGGGACGTTGGTTGGCCGCGGAGGCGATCTTCTTGATTTTCTTCACTCAATGGTATATCAGCCGTTACTATCGCCTGGGTCCCCAACTGCCGTTCGGCCTGATGATCCTGCTGATCGTTCTGCTAGCAGTGGGGGTTTTTGTGGGAGATTGGTGGTGGAAGAGACGCTCTCGCAGGCATACACCAAACAAGCATTCAGGGTCAAGAGCTGACTAACTTTTCGGTATAATTCAACGACTGAATTTTGTCCACCATTAAGGAGTTCCTCATGCCCACTGCGCTTATCACCGGCATCACTGGCCAAGATGGTTCCTATCTTGCCGAATTTCTGCTTTCAAAAGGATACCGAGTCATTGGAATGACGCGGCGGGCGAGCACCACCCATTACGAGCGGATCGAACATCTGCTCGATACCATCACCCTCGCCCAGGGAGATCTGGCCGATCAAGGTTCTCTTCTAGCGATCCTCGAAGAATACCAACCCGATGAAGTCTACAATCTCGCTGCCCAGTCGTTTGTTCCCACCTCGTGGCACCAGCCGGCCCTCACTGGCGAAGTGACCGCCTTGGGAGTGACGCGCCTGCTGGAAGCCATTCGCTACATCAATCCCAAGATTCGCTTCTATCAGGCCTCTTCCAGTGAGATGTTCGGCAAAGTGCTGGAAGTGCCGCAGCGCGAAACCACCCCCTTCTACCCTCGCAGCCCCTACGGTGTGGCTAAGGTATACGGCCACTACATTACTGTGAACTATCGCGAGTCGTTCAATATCTTTGCCGTCTCGGGCATTTTGTTCAATCACGAATCGCCGCGGCGCGGCTTGGAATTTGTCACCCGCAAGATCTCCGACGGCGTAGCTCGCATAAAGCTTGGTCTGGCCAAAGAGCTTCGCCTGGGCAACCTTGAAGCCCAGCGCGATTGGGGCTTTGCCGGCGACTATGTGGAAGCTATGTGGCTCATGCTCCAGCAGGATCAACCGGATAACTTCGTGATCGGCACTGGCGAGACCCATTCGGTGCGAGAATTTTGTGAGATCGCCTTCGAATACGTTGGGCTTGATTATCGTGATTATGTGGTAGTGGATCAACGCTTCTACCGGCCGGCCGAGGTAGACTTGCTCATTGCTGATCCCACAAAAGCCCATCAGGCGCTCGGCTGGGAGCCGCGCGTGAGTTTCCGTCAGCTGGTTCAGATGATGGTGGAAGCCGATCTCAAGCGACTAAGCCAAGCACGACATGCCTGAGCTCTCCCTGATCGTTCCGGTTTACAACGAGAGACAGAATCTCCCCCTGCTGTTCGAGGCCATCTACGCCACCCTTGCTTCTTCGGGACGAACCTGGGAAGTTATCTTTGTGGATGACGGTTCACACGACGGAAGCACGGATGTGTTGCACGATGTATTCCAACGCGACCCCGAGCACGTTCGAGTGATCGTGTTCCGCCGCAACTTCGGCCAGACAGCCGCTATCGCTGCCGGTATCGATCACGCACAGGGCGACGTAATCATCCTGCTGGATGCCGATCTTCAAAACGACCCGGCCGACATTCCTATTCTGCTCGCCAAGCTGGACGAAGGATACGACCTGGTAAGCGGCTGGCGCAAGAACCGTAAAGACAATGCCCTAATGCGCACCTTCCCCTCGCGCGTGGCGAATTGGCTGATCTCGTTGGTCACCGGCGTCCACTTGCACGATTACGGCTGTACCCTTAAGGCATATCGGCGCGAAGTGCTGGCGGGCTTTCGTCTCTACGGGGAAATGCATCGCTTTATCCCAGTCTTTGCCCATTCGATTGGAGCACGCATCACCGAAGTGGAAGTGCGTCATCATCCCCGCAAGTTTGGCAAAGCCAAATATGGCCTAGAACGCACGTTGAAAGTGATCCTTGACTTGTTTACTGTGAAATTCCTACTGGATTATGCTGGAAAACCCATCTATCTGTTCGGTGGGACCGGTTTGGTGCTGATTGGACTGGGCATGGCTGACCTATTCTACCTATTCCTGCGCCGCTTCTGGGGCATCCCGGCGGCCACATCCCCTCTCCTACTGGTCGGCGTGATGTTTGTCATTATGGGCTTTCAATCGATCTTGATGGGATTGATTGCCGAATTGCTGGTTCGCACCTACCACGAGTCCCAGAGCAAGCCCACGTACAGCATCCGCACCATCTTAGAACAAAAGGAGTGATTTTTGCCGCTCGTCAGCGAGGAAATCGTGTCTCGAGCATCCCTGCGCATCTTGGTTTTGATCCACGAATATCCGCCCGTTGGGGGAGGGGGAGGTGCTGCCGCACGCGATATCTGTCGAGGTTTAGCCCGACGCGGGCACCACGTCACGGTGCTCACTGTCCACTTCCGAGGCTTGGCGTACCGAGAACAGGATCAGGGAGTGGAGGTCCTTCGCATTCCTACATTGCGACAGCAACCCTATCGAGCCAGCTTGCTAGAGATGAGCCTATTTGTGCTAGGAGCCCTCTGGGCCGGCTATAGATTGATTCGGGAACAGAAGCCCGATGTGTTACATGCGCATTTCGCCGTTCCGGCCGGTGCAGCGGCCTGGTTGCTCTGGCGTTTGACGGGCATCCCCTACCTTCTCACGGCCCATCTCGGCGATGTGCCCGGTGGCGTTCCAGAGAAGACGGCCGGCTGGTTTCGCTGGATCAAGCCATTCACCCTGCCTATTTGGCACAACGCAGCCCAGGTGATCGCTGTCAGTCGCTTCACGCGCGACCTAGCCCAGCAATCCTATCCGGTGCCCATTCAAGTTATCCCCAACGGCGTCCCTCTCGCTGCGTTGGCGCCTGCGGAGATCGTGCTCCATCACCCTCGGCGGATTGTCTTCGCGGGCCGGCTTGTCGAGCAGAAAAATCCGCTCCAGGTGCTGCGCACCTTGGCCACCCTGCGCGATTTGCCCTGGGAATGTGTGATGCTCGGCGACGGTGCCCTGAGGGAGCGCGTCTGGGCCGAAATCGAACGCCTTGAACTGAAGGATCGGGTTCGTCTTCTGGGTTGGGCGACACCTGAACGCGTACTCGAAGAATTCCGCCAGAGCGATGTTCTGTTTATGCCATCTCGCTCCGAAGGGCTACCTGTGGTCGGCGTGCAAGCCCTAGCCTGTGGCTTGGCATTGGTGGTCGGGCGCGCTGGCGGCTTTGTGGAATTGGTGGACGGCAACGGCTCTCTGCACGACGCCGACGATACCAAAGGCATGGCTGCCGGTTTACGGTGGTTGTTGTCGGATGCCGATGCGCTGCTTGCCGCCCGCCGGCGGAGCCTTGAACTGGCACAAGCTTTTGATCTAGAACACGTGATTGTAGCCTACGAGAAGACCCTTCTCGCTTTGGCAAATCCCTCTCTTTCTCAATAAACAACACAGTTAATTGACGCATCCTATGCTTGCATGTATAATTTTCGCATCCCCGCTCGGGGATTTATCGAGGCCCAATGGCGCTACGCGGTAACCTTCGAGACTTCACAGTCATCCAATTGCTCAACCTGATCAACTTGGCCAAAAAGACCGGCACGCTGGTGGTGGATGGGCCAAACGAACAGGCTCATGTATCGTTTCGGGACGGCAGATTATCCTACGCCCGAATTGGAAACGAGGACAATCGATTGGCTTCCATCTTGCACCGTGCCAGCCGCCTGACCGTCAACCAATATCGCGCTCTGATCGAACGAGCTGGCCATGTAAGTGACAAGGAACTCGGCTTGATGCTCATCAACGCTGGCTATATCCAACAAGACGAAATCCTCACTAGCTTACAGGCTTACTACACCGATGTGGTCCGTCGTTTGTTCACCTGGGTCGAGGGCTTTTTCCGATTTGAACCAAACCTCTTACCCCCCGACGACCGCATCACGGTGCGAATTGAACTAGAGAACATTATCATTGAAGGAGCGCGACAGTTGCGCGAATGGGAACAGTTACAGGACGAGATTCCCAGCCTGGATATGGCCTTGAAGTTCACCGATCGTCCTCTGAAGAACATCAACCTGAGCGTCGAAGAGTGGCGAGTCGTCTCGTATATCAACCCCAAGAACACCATCCGTCAGATCGCAGCCGCCAACAAAATGAGCGATCTAGAAATTCGCCGTATCGTATACGGCTTGTTGCAAGCTGGGCTGGTGGAAATTGTCCGCCCAGAAGGTATTAAACCGCCTACGCCGGTGCGCACCTTCCCCAGCGAAGATCGGGAAGAACAAAAATCTCTAGTCAATCGGCTTATCGGGCGTATTCGCTCATTGTAAATCTACACTAGATAAGGAATCGGGACTTATGCAAACAGTTAAGATGGTGGTCACAGGCCCCTTCAATGCCGGCAAGACCCAGTTCATTCGATCGGTGAGCGAGATCGACGTCGTCTCCACGGAGCGTAAACTGAGCACGCGCGAAGAGCGTTCCATCAAGGATATGACGACGGTGGCGATGGACTTCGGTCGGATCACTGTGGATGAAGACCTGGTGCTTTACCTGTTTGGCACCCCCGGCCAAAAGCGCTTTGACTTCATGTGGGAGATCCTTTCAGAGGGCATGCTCGGCTTCATTGTCATGGTAGACAGCACTCGTCCCGAAACCTTCCGTGAAGCCCGCAGCATTCTAGAAACCTTTCGCGCTTATGCCCCTACCCCCTATGTCGTTGCCGCTAATAAACAAGATAAAGAAGGGGCTTGGGATGTGGAGGATATGCGCCATGCGCTGCGCTTGGACGCTAAAACCAAAATCCTGCCCTGTGTGGCCACCGATCGTGAGTCGGTAAAAGAAGTCCTGTTGGCTCTCCTCTACAGCATCTTGGCAGAAATCGAATCGGATGAATGAATGCTTGGAGGTATCTTTCGATAGCCTCAGTGACCTTCTATACGAAGACCGTTCCCTTCCTGTTGGCGGAACAGCCTTCGTCTCTATCGTAGCCGATCTCCCGTCGAGAAGCAGTAGCCGTGTCTTCCATTACGACCGATCAAGGCATTGTTCATTACGAAGTATACGGCCGTGGACGCCCTGTGATTCTGCTCCATGGCTGGTTAGGTTCGTGGGGGCTATGGCAGGATACGATGTCGTACTTGGGAAAATTCTATCGCACCTACGCCCTGGATTTCTGGGGCTTCGGTGAATCGGGCAAAAAGCGCGATACCTACACCGTCCACGACTTCGTCAGCATGGTTGGACAGTTCATGGAGCAATTGGGGATCGTGCGGGCGCCATTGGTTGGCCATAGCATGGGGGGGACCGTGAGCTTGATGGCGGCGATCCAATATCCTGAGCGCATCAGCAAGGTGATCGTGGTGGGATCGCCGATTGTGGGTTCATCCTTGGCCCATCTGTTGAAGTTAGCAGGATATCGTCTGAATGCTCTAATCCTTTTCAATATGATGGGCGTCTTCCGAGCCTGGATGCGCTACCATTACTCACGTGTGATCTGCTCTGACCCTCGCTTTCCCGACATGATCGATCGCGATATTTCGCGCACCACGCTGGAGTCGTTCTTGCTGAGCATTGCCTCCTTGCGCCGCACGGACCTGCGTTCGTCACTCCACAAGATCAAGGCGCCCACCATGGGTATCTATGGAGATAAGGATAAAGTAGTTGATCCACGCCAATGGCAAGTGTTGTTGAACGGCATCCCACATGCTCGCATCGTCCGATTCGAGAACGCCGGCCACTTCCCGATGTTGGAGGAGCCGCTCAACTTCAGCCGTCACCTACAGGCCTTCCTGGACGAACACCGCACCACGCCTCTCCAGCAACAAGCGGCTCGACCGGAGAACATCACCTTATGACCCCTCCTTCCTTCTTCTATCCGAATTCCATGGGACGTATTCTCCTGGAATCTCTGGAGGAAGTGATCGGAGAAAACGACGTGCGCACCCTGCTAAGCCGGGCCGGCTGCGCCGACCTGATCGCCAACTACCCCCCCTACGACTCTCAACTGGCTTTCCCCTTCTCCACCCTGAGCCGTCTGTTGGACGCTCTAGAACAAATCTATGGCTCTCATAGCGGACGCGGAGTGGCTCTGCGCGCCGGCCGTGTGGCCTTCAAATATGGCATTCGTCACTATGGCGCGCAGCTGGGGGTCTTTGAGAACACATTCCGCCTGTTGCCCTTGAAGACGAAACTGCGCCAGGGAGGAGAAGCACTAGCAGAACTGTTCAATAGCCACACCGACCAGCGCGTGCGCCTAGAAGAAAGGGAAGGAAAATTGCTGTGGATCATCGAGCGCTGTCCGCTGTGTTGGCAACGTCAGGCAGAGGGGCCGGTTTGTCATTTGGCCGTGGGCTTGTTACAAGAGTCCCTGTATTGGCTGAGTAATGGTAAGATATTTGATGTGCAAGAAACTGCCTGTATCGCTCAGGGTCATCCAGCCTGTATGATTGAGATCAATCTAACCCCGCTAGGGTAGCCCCCGCTTTGCTTGCCCATGGGGTGCCCAGAGCGAACTCTTTCGGGCCAACAAAGGTTTTGGCATGCTTCGAGTGATCTTGCCTGCGCTGCATCATATTCCTCCTTTCAATGAGCTGGCTCGCGACTTGCGGATTCAAAACTTTCCGCTCTGGTTGTGGCAACGGAACGTTTTGGCGCCCTACGTAAGTCGCGAAATCGAACTAACGCCTCGCGAACCCCTGCCTGTGCTGCGGGAGCCGATGATCGTTCATCGCGACAATCTGTTCTTCGATCACGAATACATTCGTGCCTTTCTGACCGCCGCGCAAAAACGCAACCGGCCCTGTCGGGCTGCTCTTTCGGCAGAGGACCCGGCGTTTCGGGAACATGCTCTGCCGCTCTCCACGTCGTACACCCCGGCCGGCAACCTCTACTTGGCCGATCTGTGGTACTACCCAAACGGACCGACAGCCGACGTGGACCCCTTAGTGATCGATCTCGACTCCAAAGAGGTAGGGTACTATCATGTGCCCACCTACATGGCCGATCAAAGCGGCGATTTGGTCTTTCAGGTTCCGCGCCGCGCTCTGATCGCCATCGACTCGTGGGTTCACGTCTTCATTGCTGATATTGTGTTTGGATTGTTTGCACGCGGCCTGCGCTTTGAGACGCGCCTAGAACGCGACTTGGGCTTCAAGCTGGGAATCTTGTTTAAAGCGCTCTACGAAGGACGACAGGTTTTAGAGTGCTCCGAGCTCGTCAAGATCGGCAAAAACTGCGTGATCGATCCAAGCGCCATCATCCATGGTCCGACCACGATTGGCGATAATGTCACCATCAACGCTGGGGCAGTGATCGAGAATTGCATCATCGGCAACAACGTCAACATCTCGCAGGACGTTCAACTGATGCTCTCCGTGGTAGGCGATGGAGCGTTTCTACCCTTTCGAGCCGCCCTGTTTATGACGACGGTGATGGAACACTCGATGATTGCCCAGAACACCTGTCTACAAATGTGTGTGGTGGGGCGAAACACATTCATCGGTGCCGGCTCCACCTTTACCGACTACAACCTGATTCCGGTGCCCATCCGGGCTCGAGATGGAAACGACCAGCTCAGCCCGTCTAACCGCCCGGTCTTGGGAGGATGCGTAGGGCACAATTGCCGTATCGGCTCGGGAATGATCATCTTCCCAGCCCGCACCATCGAGTCGGACGTGGTGTTATTCGCTTCAGGCGAGCGCCGTGTCATCGACCGCGATATCCGCTATGAGGACAGCGATCATCATCGTCTGCCAAACGCCCATTTGCATCGGCGTCTCTATCCTCGCAGCGATGAGGAAGCTCAGAGTGCTGTAGTAGAATCGTGGTGATGGATTCGTTTGCATTTATCGTTCATCCGATCAACGTCAAGCGCGATGTGCAGCGAAAGTTCCCCTTCCTCGGGCGCATCCTGAGCGAGCGGCAAATTGAATTTTTCGCTCAGTTTTTCCCGCCGGTTTATCTATCTGAAGTGGAAGGGATCGTCTCGCAGGCGACTGGCAAAGAAATTCGGGGCTGGTTGTTGGCTTGCCCACTCACGCCGCACCAGCTGCTCACCCTTCCTCAAGAGCGGGTATACCGTAAGATCATCGAGACCGGCCGCATGGCCGAACGCCTAGGAGCACGCATCTTGGGTTTGGGGGCGTATACCTCGATCGTTGGGGATGCTGGAGTCACCATCGCCGAACACCTGGAGGTGCCGGTGACCACCGGCAATGCGTATACCATTGCCGTGGCCGTGGATGCTCTGCGGAAAGCCGCCGAGGTGATGGAGATTCCTCTCCAGGAGGCCAGCGCAGCGGTAGTAGGGGCTACAGGGTCAATTGGCCAGGTGTGCGCCGAGCTGCTGGCCGGGGAGGTGGCTCACCTGACGCTGACCGGTCGTCGGCAGGAAGCGCTCGAGGAGCTGCGCGACCGGCTTCGGGGTCAGGCGCGAGGCGAGGTGACGATCAGCACCGAGATGCGTTCTCTGTCCGATGCGCAGTTGATCCTGACCGTGACCAGCGCCGTCCACAGCGTCATTCACCCTGAACACTTACGTCCGGGCAGTGTGGTGTGCGATGTGGCGCGTCCTCGCGATGTTTCTGCAATGGTAGCCGCAGCAAGAGATGATATATTAGTGATCGATGGCGGCGTCGTGGACGTGCCCGGCCCAGTGAATTTCCATTTTGACTTCGGTCTCCCGCCCGGCAAGGCGTATGCTTGTATGGCCGAAACCATGGCGTTGGCTTTGGAGGGCCGTTTTGAAGACTACACTATCGGACGAACGATCTCGCGCGAACGTGTGGAAGAGATCGCCCACATTGCGCATCGTCATGGATTCCGCTTGAGTGGACTGCGTTCTTTTGAGAAAGAAATCACTTTGGACCAAATCGAAGCCGTGCGCCGGAAAGCCACGCAGAGGCGCCATTAGCTCCTGGAGGCTTGTATGGGAAAACCTCGACTCCTGATCGTCGAAGACGATGCTGATATCGCCAACATGCTGAAAATTTATTTCAATGGGTTAGACTATGAGGTCGACATTGCGCCGCGCGGTGAACTTGCTCTGGAGAAAACCCGTTCGGCATTGCCTCACCTCATTGTTCTGGATATCATGCTGCCCGATATCGATGGCTATGAGGTTTGCCGCATTCTGCGCACCAATACCCGCACCAGCCATATTCCCGTGATCTTCCTCACCCAGAAAGACGAACGCAGCGATAAGTTGCAAGGGCTGGAACTGGGCGCTGATGACTATATTACGAAACCTTTCGACATCGAGGAACTCAAGTTACGGGTGCAAGGTGCCATCCGGCGCTCGGAACGTGAAAGCTTAACCGATCCTCGTTCCGGATTGCCCGCCGGCCGGCTGATCGAAGAACAACTGCGACGCATCATCCGCGAGCAAGACTGGGCCTTGCTGGATATTCGCATCAACCATTTTGAAGCCTTCCGGGATGTCTATGGCTTTGTGGCCGGCGATGATGTCTTGCGCTTTACTGCTATGTTGTTGACCGAAGTGGTAGATGAATTGGGCACGCCGAGCGATTTCATCGGTCATCCGGGTGGTGACAACTTCATTATTATCACCAAATACGAAGCAGCCGAGACCCTTCGCGATCGGATTAAAGCCCGCTTTAGTGAAGAAATCCAGACCCATTACAATTTCCTGGATCGGCAACAAGGGTATATGCGAATGCCGACGCCAGATGGGGGAAGCATCCAAGTGCCATTTATGATCCTGGCGATCGGCATAGTATCGCCACGCCATCAGACCTTTGCCGATATTCGTGAGATCACTGAGCTGGCGGCCGAGGCGCGTCGTATGGATGCTGCCAAATAAGTAGGAGTTAGGATAGGGCTATGTTTAGCCAGGCCGGACTCGGGCTATATCTGCTTGTGAGCGGTTTAATCGCTCTGCTCCTGATCGGGATGATCCTGCGTCTGTTGCCGCGCCCGAAACAGTGGCTCGAGTCGGCTTTGCCGGCGTCGCTTTTCGAATCTTATCCCGGTGTCTCCTCTCATGATGCCATCCTGTTTGTAGGAGCTGGCGGTCGTATAGAATACATCAATCCGATCGCACGCGAGTGGTTTGGCTTGGCAGAGGGGGAACTAGCCGATCTGGAACGCCTCTCACGACGTGTGCGCCCTTCCGAGGAGTTTCTGCAACTTTGCGCCCAAGAAGGCCAGAAACGATTTTCGATCAACGGGCGCCTGGCTGATGCGGTTTCTTACCGCTTGCCTGGGCCGGCCCCGGTGATGCTGGTCACCCTTCGCACTCTCGAACTCTGGTCGGCAGAGCAAGGGGAAGCTCCGGCCGGCTCCAGCGCCCTCCTCAGTCTGATGGCCGAACTCAGCCGAGCCATTCACGCGCAACTCAGCCTAGAGGCCACTCTGCGGACGGTCTTCCAGAGCGTGCGACGCTTGATCGCTGCCGATTTGATGGAGATTCTGCTAGAAGACCCAAGCTCCCCCTCTTCGACGATCTATCGTTACGAGGAAAGCGGCGGAACAGCACGGGCAGTGCGCACGAGCCACAGTCAGTTCAGTGCCTTTGCACCTCTTCTCAAATCCGAACGAAAGCCAATCTTGCTGGCCGATCAATCCTTCTTTGAGCCACAGACACTATTTCCGACATTCAAGGCCTACCTAGGCGTCCCCTTGATTGTCCAGGACGAATACATCGGCTCTCTTGAGATCGCTCAAGTCCAGTCCGGCGGTCTGCGCGAGCAAGATGCTGAGCTCGTGAAGTGGATTGCCGATCACGCCGCCGTCGCCTTGCGCAACGCCCAACGCTTTGAAGCTGAGCGGACTCGTGCTGAGGAGCTGGACGGTCTGGCGCGCATCGCCCAGGCAGCCACGGCCATTCAGGAGCCCCAGGAACTATTTGAGCGGTTGACTGGCATCACCTCCAAACTTTTACCTAACATCGAGATCCTTGGTTTTCTGCTCTACGACGAAGCTGAGCGACGCCTCGAGGCGAAATCCCCCTTTCAGGGCTTGCCATCTAGCGTGATCCCTGTCTACCGAACTTCTATCCCACCCGATAGCCCGGCCGAGAAATATCTTCGCAACCCTAGCCCTCTCTTTCTTGACAATGCTGCGAGCGATCCGATCATCCAAGACCTAGGGCTACAAGGGATCGCTCAGATGGCTAGCCTGCGCGAGACGATCTTTCAGCCTTTGATTACCGGCGGACGCTTCATCGGCTATTTACAGGCATCTAACCATCGTCTGGGGCCGGCCCCCTTCTTGCCGGATGAAAAACGGCTGTTAGAAATCATCAGTGCTCAGGTGGCCATCCTGATCGACAATGCTCTACTGATCCAGCAGGCCCGCCAACGTCACCAACGCTCGGAGGCCCTGCGTCGTATCGCCAGCTTGGTGGCTTCCTCGGCCACCCTCGACGAAGTGCTGCAATATTCGGTGCACGAACTAGCACAATTGCTGCGTGCAGATTTTGCCGCCATTTATCTGATTGACCCTCACACCTACCAGCTGCGCGCTCATCTTGGGTCGGTATGGGGTGTTCCGCAAGAGATTGCTCCTAAGCTGGCGGTTCTGGATACCGATCTGCGCACTCTAAAACGCGCCACCGTTTCAGGTTCACAACGGGCGTTTCACTTTGACCAACTCAGCAGCGACGAACGCGTGTCGCCGGTCTACCAGTCCATCATCCAGAGCCTGGGTGTGGAGTCGGCCCTCTTGGTCCCGCTGCTGGCACGCGACAAGAGCGTGGGAGAGATAATGTTCGGCAGTCGCACGCCGGGCTTCTTTAGCCCAAGCGATTTGCAGACCTTGTCCACCGCCGCCGGTTTGCTGGCCGCTGCTGTGGAAGGCGCCGCCCTGCGCAATCAGACGGACGACACCCTGCGCCGCCGCCTCGACCGCTTATTCTCCGTGGCCCATGTCGGTCGTGAACTGAACGCGTTGCTGCCGCCTGCGCGCTTACTGGAGATCCTCTACGAACAGAGCCTATCGCTTACCCGAGCCGATTGCGGCGCCCTTCTGATATTCGACCCCGACTCGCCCGACGAACCCCGCCTGACCTCGCACCTGGGCTGCCCAGTCCCAGACATCCTCTCCCCCCTGGCGCAACACGCATTGGCCGAGGGCATCCCGAAGCGCATCGCTGACCTAGGAGAAGAGGGAGACGCATCCCACCCTGGCGTGCGTTCAGCGCTGATCGTGCCGATCTTGCATCACGGGCAGGCGCTGGGGGTGATCGAATTGCATGCCCAACAGCCAGACGTTTTCGACGACATTGCGTTAGAGAGCGTCCATCTCCTCGCTCTCCAGGCTGCGATCGCCCTGCATAATGCCTATCGCTTTCGACAACAGGCCGAACTGGCCGAACAGGCCCGCCAGCGCGCTGCCTCGCTATCGCTGCTCGCCGAGGTGGCTTCGCCTAGTACTTATCAGCACCCTGTGGAGCAGGCTTTATTGGCCATTGCTTCGGCGATCCAGCGAGCCACTCCCTTCCAAATCGTTCTGATCAGCATTTATGAACCGGACACCGATTTGCTCCAACGGGTTGCTGGTATGGGCATGCCGGCCGAAACCCTGCAAGAGCTGCTCTCTCGCAAGCAACCGCTCAAAAGCCTGAAAACTTTGCTCTGCCCTGAATTCAAGATTGGGCGAGCCTATTTCATCCCTTCTGAACACTTGCCGGTCATCCCGGCCGATGTGCACACCGTGGTCTTATCGGCAGAGCAAGAGGAGGCCGAGTCGGGCAACGCCTGGAAACCGGAAGACCTCCTGCTCTTCTTGCTGGAAGACCCACAAGGCGCACCGCTGGGTCTACTCAGCGTGGACAGGCCGCGCAACAATCTGCGCCCTGATCGTCTCACGTTAGAAATCTTGGAAATCTTCGCAGCGCAGGCCGAACTGGTGATCCTGCAGCATCGCCAACGACAAGAATTGCTCAACCGCATCGAATCGCTGACCGCCGGCCTCCAGCGCCAACAGCGCCTGTTGGCCGTTACTCAAAGCGACTTACCCACCCTGCTGCACAAAGACCTGGATCAAACGATTGCCATTCACGATCTCGATCGACGCGTCCATCGCTTGCGCGCCGGCTTGGCGATCGCTGAAACCGTCAGCGCCCAGATAGACGCTCCCTCCGTGATGTTGGCGTTGGGCCGTGAGATGATCACCCGTCTAGGCATGGCCGTAGCCTTGTTGGCCGAGGAAGCGCCCGATGGCCCTCGTCTCACTCAGATCCTGGGAAGCGTTCCCAAAGGCACAAATCCAGAAGCTCTCTTCGGTCAACGCAACCCATTGCGAACCGCGATGCAGACCGGCCAGGCAATTGTCATTCCCAACCTGGATGAGAACGAAGAATGGCGCGACGCCGCTCTGTTGGTTAGTCTGCGCGCCCGCAGTGTGATCGGCCTACCGATTCAGATCGGCGATCGGGTTGTGGCCGGCGTGTTGGCCACCTCGCCAGAACCGCTGGCCGGCCTCACCGAGGAGGACCGCCAGATCTACGATCAGCTCGCCCGTCAAACCGGCATCGTTCTCCAAAACATCTCCCTGCTGGCCGAGACCCGTCGTCGCCTGCAAGAAGTGAACCTGTTGCTCGACTTCAGCCGCCAGTTGAGCGGGCTCGATCTTGGCAACATCGTGCACGCCTTGCTAGATAGCGCCCGTCGGGTGATCACCGCAGCTCACGCCGGCTTCGTTCTCCTGTGGGACCGCCAAGCCCTGCGCCTGATTCCACGCGCAGTGGCCGGCTACGCCGACAATCAAGAAATGCTCAAGCTGACCTTTGCAGCCGGCGAGGCCTTGCCAGGCGTGGCCTTTGCCTTGGGCCGGCCGCACCGCGTGGACGAAGTCAACTTGGCCCGCGATTATCCTCTGGATACCGAAGCGCTCTTGCACTACCGTCAAGTCACGGGTGGTCGCGTGCCGGTATCTAGCCTGGCCATCCCGATCGTGGCTGGCGAGCAAAGCCTGGGCGTCTTGGTGCTCGACAACTTCAACACTGTAGGAGCCTTCAAAGCAGAAGACGAAGCTCTGCTTGTGTCCCTGGCCCAGCAGGCTGCCCTCTCGTTGGAAAACGTCCGCCTAGTGCAGGCTATGCAAGAGCGCGCCAGCCAGCTTCAAGCGTTGACCGACGTTGCCACCACCATCACTGCCCGCTTGCAACGTCGTGAGCTGATCGACACGCTGCTCGATCAACTTCTGTCCATCCTCCCCTACAACACCGCCACGCTCTGGCTGCGTGAAGAAGATGAACTTATCGTATATGCTGCGCGTGGCTTCCCCAATTCCCAAGAGCTGATCGGCGTCCGCGTTCAGATTGCTGACAGCAATCTCTTCCAGCAAATGATCCGGGCCGGCCGTCCGATCACCATTCGAAATACCCGCCAGGACCCACGCTTTCCCGTGGTTGAACCAATGCGCCTATCCTGGATGGGCATCCCCCTGATCACCAAGGGCGAGGTCATCGGCCTGGTTGCCCTAGAGAAAGAGCAGCCCAACTTCTATACCGACGAACACATCCAGATCGCCACTACCTTTGCCGGTCAAGCCGCCATAGCTCTAGAAAACGCCAACCTGTTTGAGGAGAGCCTGCGCCGTGCCGCCGAACTAGATGAACGCTCTCAACGCTTGGCCCTGCTCAACCGCTTCTCCTCTGCCCTGAGCGGCCTGCTCGACACCGACCGCATTCTCGAGCTCTGTGCTCAGGAACTGATGGACGGCTTTGCCGCCACGCGCGTTTCGGTGCTCACCGTGGAACGCGGCCAGATCCTGTGGAAACTCAGCCTACCTCGCGCTCGACGCCCCTTCATCAAGCCCATTCCTCGCGTGCCGCTGCTCGACCGCCTACATGAGTCCCAGGGCGTATACGCCAGCGACGACGTTCAATCGGATCATGACCTGCATCCCCTGCTCGATTGGCTTGGCCTTGACACCCGTAGCCTGATGATCCTACCGCTTGGCATCTCCCAAGCGTGGGCGTTCATCCTGCTGCACAGCAACCAACCCGCCCGCTTCGGAGTTACCGAGGTGGAGCTGGCGCGCACCATCGGCAATCAAGCCTCGATCGCCCTAGAAAATGCTCGGCTATACCAGTCCACTGTGCAAACCGCTGAGCGCTTGGCGATCCTTAACCAGGTGAGTAGCGAGATCAACGCTAGCCTGGACCCCGAGGAGATCTATGTCTTCATCCATAAAGCAATTCAGCGCTTGATGCCGGTGGATGGTTTCTTGCTGGCCTTGCGCGATAAGGAACAGGGCGATCTGGAGGGCGTGTATCGGGTAGATGGTGCCCGGCGCCTGCCTAACGAGCGCCTGACCATGACAAGCAAGATGCGTGAACAGGTGATCGGCCAGGGAACGCCTATGCTGATCTCGTCGAAAGACCAAGCCAAGGAACTCAATGTTGCCTTTAGCGAACGCGGCATCCCATCATCTGTGCTGGCAGTGCCGATGGCCATCGGTGGTGAGATCGCCGGCCTGTTGGCCATCCTCAGCTACCAACCTAACGTTTACACTCAGGAGGACCTGCAGATCCTGAGCACCTTGGCCAACCAGGCCATCGTTGCCCTCCAAAATGCCCGCCTGTTTGCTGAAACCCAACGCCTGGCTGCAGAATTAGAACAGCGCGTCATCGAACGCACAGCCCAACTGCAACGCGAGCAACAAAACACCGAAACCCTGCTACGCATCCTAACCGAAGTCTCCTCCAGCCTGGACCTGGATCGGGCCTTGAACCGCACTCTGGCCCTGCTCAACGACGCCATCGGCGCTGAACAAGGCACAATCATGCTCCTCCATGCCGACGACAATATGCTCCATTATCGCGCTGGCTATGGTTACCTAACATATCGGGCTTTTGAGGAAAGTCGGGCGGTTACCTTGCGCGTGGGCGAAGGCCTGGCCGGCTGGGTAGTGCAACATCGTCAGGCAGTGTTGGTAGAAGACCTCCACCAGGATCCCCGCTGGGTTCGTCCCATCGGCGGGTCGCGTGAGCACCGCTCCTGTGTGGTGGCGCCGCTCATGGTGGGCGAAGATGTGATCGGTGTGCTGATGGCCTTCCATCGTAAAGTGGGCTTCTTTAGCCCCGAAGTGCTCAATCTAATGCAAGCCATCGCCGCGCAAGTGGCTGTGGCGATTAACAACGCCCATCTCTATGAACTGATTCGCGACCAGGCCGAACGCTTGGGCACCATGTTGCGCAAAGAACAAGAAGAAGCCAGTCGTTCCCAAGCTATTCTCGAGGCCGTGGCAGACGGTGTATTGGTTACTGATGCCGACAACAATGTCACCTTCCTGAACAAGTCGGCCGAGCGCATCCTCCATCTCTCGGCCGAGCAGGTGCTGGACAAGTCGCTGGAAGACTTTATCGGTCTGTTTGGTCGAGCTGCGGCGACCTGGATGCAAACCATTCGCCGCTGGTCAGAGAATCCCGCTTCTTATCGACCTGGGGATACCTACGCCGAACAGATCGAACTGGAAGACAAGCGCATCGTGCAAGTCCACCTGGCGCCGGTCATGTTGCAAAACGATTTCCTGGGTACGGTGTCCATCTTCCGCGATATCACCCACGAGGTCGAAGTGGATCGGCTGAAGTCAGAATTCGTGGCTACGGTCAGTCATGAGTTACGCACCCCGATGACCTCGATTCGCGGCTATGCCGACATCCTGCTGATGGGCGCAGCCGGCCCGCTTAACGAAAACCAAACTCATTTCCTTCAGATCATCAAGAACAACACCGAACGTCTCAACATTTTGGTGAACGACTTACTGGACATCTCACGCATCGAGGCCGGCCGTGTCGCCCTTTCGCCTCAACCGCTTGACGTGCGCAAGATCGCTGAAGACGTACTGGCCGACATCTTGCGTCGCTCCCAAGAAGACAACAAACCGATGGCCATCTCTTTGAATGCGCCGCATGAATTGCCGCGCATCTTTGGCGATGCCGAACGCGTACGCCAGATCCTCAGCAATCTGGTTGACAACGCCTATAACTACACACCGGCCGAAGGTCAGATCCGAGTGCGCATCCACGTTAACCAAGATAATGAAGTGCAGGTGGATGTGAGCGATAGCGGCGTGGGTGTTCCGATCGAGGAACAAAACCGCATCTTTGAACGGTTCTACCGCGGCGAGCATCCGTTCGTGTTGGCTACGCCAGGCACCGGTTTAGGATTGCCGATCGTGAAACAATTGGTTGAAATGCATAATGGCCGTATTTGGATGGAGAGCAAGGGTATCCCCGGCGAGGGCAGCACCTTCTCCTTTACCTTGCCAATCTACCAAGAACCTACTAAACGAGGCAAGAATGGCAAAGATTCTCATCGCTGAAGACGAACCCGATATCCGTGAGCTGGTTGCATTTACCCTGCGATTTGCTGGTTACGAGGTGGCCGTTGCTACAAATGGTGAAGAGGCGGTTCAGATGACCGCGCTCCAAAATCCAGACCTGATCCTGCTGGACGTGCGCATGCCGCGCATGACCGGCTATGATGCCTGCCGGGCCATCAAGTCGAATCCCAAGTTCAAGGATGTTCCGGTTGTCTTCCTTTCGGCAAAAGGACAGGAGAGTGAGATCAAAGCTGGTTTAGAGGCCGGCGCAGAGGAATACCTGCTTAAACCATTTGCGCCGGATCAACTGACCGAACGCGTGCGCGAAATTCTAGCGCGTTTCGGCAAATAGACTGGACTATGAGCGTAGTCTTCCTCGATGGCGCAATTGTGCACTATGAAGTGCTGGGCAAGGGACGCCCGGTCTTCTTCCTGCACGGCTGGATAGGTTCCTGGAAATATTGGATCCCCAGCATGCAGGTAGTGTCCACTTCCTATCGCGCCTACGCCATCGATCTCTGGGGATTCGGTGAAACCGCCCATAACCCTCAAGCCTACAGCCTGGATCAGCAGGCTTTCATGGTGCGTGCCTTCATGGACAAAATGGGGATCGGCAAAATCGCCGCCGTCGGCCACGGCTTGGGTGCTCTGGTGATGCTCAGCCTGGCTCGTCGCTGGCCAGAAAGCGTGGACCGCATCATGGCCGTAAACTGTCCTCTCGACCATGAAGCGTTGAACACCCGCTTACGAAGCGCTTCGCCTCTTGAACTAGTGACTTGGTTGGGCCGTACTCCCGAAGCCACCTTGGCCCTGTCAGACGCTGGGAAGGCCGACCCTCGAGCCATTTCCACGTCGATTGACGATTTACAAGCCAACAACCTGTTCGGCGCTGTACGGCAAACCTACATCCCTTGCCTGTTCGTATATGGGCAGAACGACCCTGCCGTTCCACCGCCGTCAATGGAGCGTCTGGCCGCCTTATCGCACATGATGCACGTGATCATTCTCGACGGTTCTGGCCATTTCCCCATGCTGGATGAGACGGCAAAATTCAATCGCCTGTTGGTTGACCTTCTAGCACTTGATTCTGGTGTCAGTCCCCAGGAACTGCAACTTAAAGAAGAGTGGAAACGTCGCGTTCGCTAAAACAGGCCTGGAGGGGGAATCAGGCGTGATAGTCCAAAACGTATCTCACCGCTAGCAGCGCCAAGCCGTTGAACAAAATCGCTACCACAGTCACCGCTCCGAACCCGAACAGCGGATACAGCAAGGGAGCGATCACCGCCCCCGCTGCGCGCCCCAACGATTGGCCGGCTGCGTTGAACGCCAGCGCAGTTGCGCGCGCCCGGGGCATCACCTCGCTCATCAGGGGAATCTGGCTAACGATCGTGAACTCGAAAGAAATGTAAAAGAGAAACAAACCGATCAACGCACCGACAACGGTACCTCCCACCCAAGGCAAGAGCAGGGCGGCCAGGCAATTCAACAACAGCCCCAGGCCGGCAGCCCGCACCTTCCCAAGCCGATCGGAAAACGCTGCCACCAATCCCTCTCCTCCCAGCTCCGACAGGCCGATCACCAGCGCAGCTGCCGCCAAGGTTGCTAGCCGAACCCCAAAGGCATCTTCCAGCCAGACCCCAAACATCACGCTGATCAGTTCGTTGGCCAAGCTGGCCAATAGCCCGATCGAGAGCGCCGCCAAGACGGTGCGATCGGTCAACACATGGCGCAGGTTGCCCCATCCCCCATCACGATGCGGTTCGATGACGTGACTGGATCGTACCAAGAAGGCCACCAACCCCAAGCCCACCAGCCCTAAGCTGCCCAATACCGCGAACGGAGACCTCCAGCCAAAGCGGTCGATCAGGAACGCCATGGCAGGGACGCCGAGGATAAACGAGGAGGACCACGCCATCTCTGAGAGGGCGGTGAACAATCCTCGCCGTTGGTAGGAACTATGATCGGCCAGGTAAGCGATCAGGGAAGGATCGAAAAACCCCTTGGCCAGCACGGCAAACACGAGAGCCACGCCCAGCATCAGCAAGCTCGGGAAAAGCGCAACGATCCCCATACCGATCACAAAAAAACCCATCCCCACCAGCATGCCAAACCGTCGGCCACGGGTCTCAATGAAGGGAAAGACAAACGAGGCGCTGGCAGCAAACAGGGCGCGATTGGCCACCAGGGCGGCCAACGATGTCCACTCTACTCCCACCCCACGGGCGAAAACGTTGAGGAAAGGGTAGATCATGCGATGGGCCGTGTTGAGGGTGAGACGGATTAGGGTGAGCAACACAAAGCGAAGCGGTGACATACCATCCTCCTGGCAGCACTCGGCGTCCAGAGTAGTTCGAAATCGGTCTCGATTTGAAAAGATAGGGCAACGGTCTCAATCCGAGCGCTGATGGGCGGCTATTGGGTTGGTTTGCGAAGTAGATCGAGAATCTCTAAGAGGCGCGGCATCCAGAGTTCGTTCTTGGTGCAATCAACCCAGTAGACGTTCTTGCCCCCTTTCACGTCTGGAGCAAGATCGGAGAAGCGTTTTGGCTCCACTCCTTCCGGCGGAGCTGGGAAACGGAGCGCTACTCGTCCCCCTTCCCAGCTCACGGCAACCAGGCCGGCCCTCTCAGCTCGCAGCTTCACTCGCATCTGGTAGAACAGGTTGGTCGCCATCTCGGGCGGAGGACCGAAGCGGTCGCGGAATTCGATAGCTAGGGCGTCGATCTCGCTTTCATCGCGCAGGTCGGCAATGCGGCGGTAGAGGCGTAGACGCAAGTCGGGGTCGGGGATGTATTCGGGCGGGATGCCGATCGCCAACGGTAGGTCCACGTTGACCGGCAGGGCGAGGGGGAGGTCGAATGGCCAGGGGCGAGTGTCCGCCTGGGTTGGAGTCGGAACCGTCAGGTGGCGTTCGGCTCGGAGACGGCGTATCGCATCGGCTAGGAGACGCGTGTAGAGGTGGAATCCTACGTCTTGGATGAATCCGTGTTGACGCGTTCCCAGTAGTTCGCCGGCGCCGCGAATTTCGAGATCGCGCATGGCAATGGAGAAGCCGGCGCCCAGTTGAGTGTTCTCGGCGATCACGTCTAGGCGTGCCTGGCCCTCGGTAGTGGGCGGGATTTTGTTGTGACGAAAGAGGTAGGCATAGGCCCGCACCGCCCCTCGCCCAACCCGCCCACGCAATTGGTAGAGCTGGGCCAGGCCAAAGGTGTCGGCCCGATCGACGATCAGGGTATTGGCGTTGGGGATATCTAGGCCGGACTCGATGATCGAGGTGGAGAGCAGTACGTCCACCTCGCCGGAGGTGAAGCGATGCATGACTTCGGAGAGTTCGTGTTCGGGCATTTGACCATGGGCGACGGCAATTCGTGCTTCGGGGACCAGGTGTTCTAGGTGGGCCTTCATGGCTTGGATGGTGTGGACACGATTGTGAACGAAGAAGACCTGGCCGCCGCGCTCCAGTTCGCGCAGGATGGCTTGGCGCACCAGGCGCGGCGAGTAGGGACCGATATGGGTGACGATCGGCTGGCGTTCTTCTGGAGAGGTGTTGAGGGTGGAGATATCTCGCACACCTGTCAGAGCCATGTAGAGGGTGCGCGGGATGGGGGTGGCGGTGAGGGTGAGCACATCCACTTCGGTACGCAGTTTTTTGAAGTGTTCTTTGTGCAGCACTCCAAAGCGTTGTTCTTCGTCAATGATCACCAGGCCCAGGTCTTTGAATTGGACATCTGAGGAGAGTAAGCGGTGGGTGCCGATCACGATGTCAACCGCCCCGAGCGCTAGACGGATCAGGATGTCTTCTTGTTCTTTGGGGGTGCGAAAACGGGAGAGCATCTCAACAACCACTGGGAAGGCAGCTAGCCGTTGGCGGAAGGTTTCGTAGTGCTGTTGGGCCAGCAGGGTGGTGGGCACTAGGACGGCTACTTGTTTGCCATCCATCACGGCTTTGAAGGCGGCACGCACGGCAACTTCGGTTTTGCCATAGCCCACATCGCCGCACAGGAGGCGATCCATGGGACGCGGGAATTCCATGTCGCGCTTGATCTCGGCTAGGGCGCGCTGCTGGTCTTCGGTTTCGATGTAGGGGAAGGAGTCTTCGAGCTCGCGCTGCCAGGGGGTATCGGGAGAGAAGGCGTAGCCGACGGCAATGTGGCGACGAGCGTATAGTTCCAGCATCTCTTCGGCCACTTTGCGCACAGCTTGTCTTACTCGGTTTTTGCGCTCGCTCCAGGCGTGGCCGCCCAAACGATCGAGGGCCGGCAAGGTGTTGTCCACACCGACGTAGCGCGTCAGGCGATCGGCCTGATGGATGGGTACGAAGAGTGTATCGCCGTTCTCATATTCCACCGCAAGGAACTCGCGCTCGTAGCCTTCTAACGGCCGGCGCACTAGCCCAACAAAGCGCCCAATGCCGTGGTCAATGTGAACAACTAGATCACCCACCCGGAGGTCGGCGTAGATCGCTTCGGGCGTCTCGGGAACCGGCCGCGGGCGAGCGCGCGGGGTGGGACGCTGCCAGCCGAAGATTTCGGAGTCGGTGATCAGGTAGAGGTCGCCCAGCTGCCATCCTTCGCTCAGCGAGGCTTCGATAAAGGTGGGGGATGCAGATCTGGGAGAGGCGGCCAGCAGGGGATTGTGCTCTAGGGTTTGTTTCCAGAGTTCTTCGAGCCGGGATTTTTGGCGAGAGGCGATGAACACGTGTTTGCCGGCCAACACTAAGCTAGCCAGGTAGTCTTCAAATGGCTTGAGGCGGCCGGCAAATCGTTCGAGGGGGCGAAAATGGGCAGCCAGGGCGGCCGGTTCTTCCAGGACCGCGGGATCGGGCTCTGGGGTGTGCTCGCTGCGACCTAGTTCGACGATCGGTCGCTCGCCAAAGCTATCCAGCAATTCCGACCAGGTGAGGTAGGGAATCGGGAAATCGGACGGCAGGGTGCTTTCTTCGATGCTCTCTTGGCGGAATTGCAACGCTTGTTCTTCTATTTCTTGGGCCATGGCTTCGATGCGGCCGAGATCGTCGACCAGGATCATGGCGTTCGGCGGCAGGTAATCTGGCAGGCTGGCAGGCAAGGGGTGTAGGATGGGGATGTGGAATTCGCTCCATTCGTCGGCCAGGGCACTGGGATCAGGCAGGAGGTATTCGCGGGCCGGCGGGATGAAGATAGCGTTGAGGGTGGTCAGGGTGCGTTGCGTCGCCGGGTCGAAGCAGCGAATGGATTCGATTTCGTTGCCGAAGAAGTCTAGGCGCACCGGCGCACTCTCGGTGATCGGCCAGATGTCAAGCAGGCCGCCGCGGTGGGAAAACTGCCCTGGGTCGAGGACGGTATCCACGCGCTGATAGCCGATGAGGTTCCAACTGCGCAGCAGGGTTTCGGGCGCAATCGCTTGGCCGACGGTCAGTTTGCGACAGGCTTTGAGGAAGTCACGGCGCGGCAGGGTGCGGGTCATCAGGGCGCGCACCGAGGAGACGATGAGCAAGGGCTGGGTCGACGCTTGTAGGAAGGGCAGATGGTAGGCAGCTAGGGCCACTAAGGTTTGCAAGCGATTGCGGCGGATGGTAAACCCCCAAGCTGCTTTTTCGTAGAAGAGCGGAGCGGGTTCGGCAAAGAGATAGCGTGGCGCTTCGGGTAGCCAAAAGGCCAGCTCTTCAAAGAGGGCGAGAGCATGGTCGGCGCGATCGGCAATCAGTAGAATCGGCCGTTGCCAATCGGTGTACATGGCGGCCAATACAGGCAGACGTGCTGCGCGAGGCAGCGCTAGCGGCCGGGCCGGCGCATCGGCAAGCGCCTTTTGATATGTCGGCAAGGAACGAAGATACGATAGGATGGGTTGCATTGCGCTAAGCGATCGTTGGCGAACGAGCTTATGTCATGTCAAACTCTGTGGCGGCCATACAGGCAGGCTAGGTCGATTGTGGAGAAGCGGACTCATGGCGTCGGTGGAGCGGGATCTCTGGCAACTTTTGGCTTTGCGGGGCCGGCTCAGCCGTTGAAGCGGTTCATGGCCGCGTTCAATCCTTCGAGGACGAAGGTCAAGATGGCCTCAACGGCCCGATCGAGGGTCTCTGAAACTAGGGGCAACTCCTCCGATGAGAAGTCTTGTAAGACGTAATCTGCAGGGTCCATCCGGCCCGGAGGCCGGCCGATCCCAAACCGCAGGCGAGGGAAGTGTTGGGTTCCCAGGTGTTCGATGATGGAGAGCATGCCTTTTTGTCCGCCGGCTCCTCCGCCTGGGCGAAGGCGGATGACGCCCAGCGGCAAATCGAGATCGTCATGGGCCACCAGCAGCTGGGATAGGGGTGTCTTATAGAAGCGCACCAATCCCTGAACCGCTTGGCCGGAGAGGTTCATAAACGTCTGGGGTTTGGCTAGGAAGAGCTTTCGTTCGTGATGGGCTGCGCTCGTCACGATCGCCTTGGATTGCAAGCGCATCCCTTGGGCGTTTAGGCGAGCGGCCAGACGATCAATGATCATAAAGCCAACATTGTGGCGGTTGCTCTTGTATTCCCGGCCAGGATTGCCTAGGCCAACGATTAGATAGACGTCCTCTGTGACAGGCGAATCGATCATTGGTGTCCTACGGTGGAAGCGCTTAGCGGCGCCATCGGAAGAGAAGAAGGAAGAGCAGGAAAGCCAACAGGGCGATCCAGGCTGCGTGCAACATGGCACGGCCGATTGCTTGAGGAGGGAGGGTGAGGGGGTTGGGAGGGAGCGGGGTAGGGGTCAAGCGGCGGGTGGCCGTGGGAGGCGGCAGCGGGGCCGGCGTGTCGGCGAGGGGCAAGGTCGGGGTTGGCGAGAGGGTTGGCGTGGGAACGGGGGAGGGGGTTTCTGTGGGAGAAGTGTTTCGAACGCGCAGGTTATGTACCACGGCCTCACGCGTGGTTCCATCCTGAAATAGGACACGCAAGCGTAGATGGTATTCTCCATCGGCGATGCGCGTGGTATCCCAGACCGCTAGCAAGCCCTGCTCTACCGCCTGCTCGATCTGCGCAATAGGAAACCAGACGGTGGGATCGGCAGCATAGGCAAAGGAAAGTTCAGCCAGAATCATCCCTTCGCCGGCGCTAGAGCCAAAGACGTTTACCAAGCCGTGTATCACTTGACCCTCGGTTGGCGCAGTGATGAGCGGGGCGCTCTGCTGGGCTGCCACCTGGGCAGGCAGGAGCACGAGGAAGACGATAAGCAGAAGCCGGCACGCGTGTCGCATCAGAACAGACGAAGCCAATTGGTCTGGGCGATGATCTGGCAAGCGAGAGTCAGGAACAGCAGGAGGAGCAAGAAACCGCATCCTAGCCCGGAACATGAACACCCTTGTCCGAAGCCAAAGCGGCTCTGCAACCAGTCAAACAACTGATCTAACAGGAAGAGTTGAAGCAAACCCAATAGACATCCGGGCCGATCGCGCATGAGCATCTCCTTTCGCGGCTGCAAAAGGTAAGTTTAACATGAGGAAAGCAGGGGGTCAACTGTCACTGAGGGTGTTCGAAAACACTCAGCCTGAGCGGCAAGGGTGGTCGAACGTACCGCCAACGAATGGGGGAACGAATGAACGGACTTGTGGGCGGCGATGGTTGCCTTACTTCTCCCAAGCAGAAAGGGATGCGTCTTCGTTTCTTCGTTGTCCAAATTCGTTGACGGTTTTCGCACATCATCTACACAAGCTGGTTTTCGAACACCCTCCGACGCGCTTGACACCGAACGCGTGTTCGAGTATATTTAGCACAAATGGTCGATTTATCTTTGCGGAGGTCGCCATGATGGTACGCAAGCGCAGCGAGGGGCTTAGCCTCAAACATAAGCGCATTCTCGAATTTCTGGTCCGCTACCAGGAAGAATACGGTCGCCCTCCCTCGATCCGCGAAATTTGCGCTGAAGTGGGCATCACCTCTACCTCGGTGGTCAATTACGACCTCGATCAGTTGGAACAGCGGGGATATTTGGTGCGAGATGGACGCGTTTCACGTGGGTTACGCTTGACCGAGAAGGTCAAAAATGTCGTGACGATAACCAACGATAACGTGATCCGTGTGCCAATCCTGGGGCCGATCGCGGCCGGCTTGCCCTTGCCCGATCTGCAACCCGGTATTCGCTTTGACACCGAGACGGAATACGAAGCAGTGGAAATCGCACGCAGCTTGCTTCCTGCCAAGGAGAACGGGAGCGACCTATACGCTCTGGAAGTCAAGGGTGACTCTATGATCGATGCCATGATCAACGATGGGGATATTGTGGTTTTGAAACCGGTCGTGGAGGCGCGCAATGGCGAAATGGTCGCCATCTGGTTGCCTCAGACGAACGAAGCCACCCTAAAGTATTTCTTTAAGGAAAAGGATCGCTATCGCCTGCAACCAGCCAACCCGACCATGGAGCCGATCTACATCAGCAAGGACATTCCACTAGAGATCAAGGGGAAGGTGGTGATGGTGATTCGCAAAATCGAATCGTTTGCTCTGTAGGTAAGGCCGCCGTCGCTTCCTGTTGCCGATAGACCGTCTTAAGGCGGCTTTTTTGTTGACCCCGGCGCGATCAAAAGGCGAACCGTCCGGTGACCAGCAGACAGGCTGCCCCGACCAAGCAGATGGCGATCATCAGCATGAGCGAGAGCAAAAAGCGCTGAACAGGAGAAAGGCCCAGGAATTTGTTTGAAGAGGCTGGGGTTTTGTGTCGGACCGGGGCCGGCTTTGGTTCTTCAACGAACAATTCGCCTTGGGAAGGTTGATCGAAATCGAATTCTTCAATGTCTCTACGCAAACCGTCGAACATGGTTTGTATTGTATCACAGAGAAGGGCGCAGGTGTATCTCACCGAATGGGATGACCTCGATGCGTTCGCCTACCAGCAAGCGTAAACGTCCATCCCCGGCCAGGCCGATGATATGCCCGATCAGCGGCTGCTCGCTTCCGGTCCAGACCCGAACCGGTTCGCCACGAAAGGCCAGGTATCTCTCCCAGGCGTTTCGCAAATCCTCGCTTCCCAAGCGGGGACGCCATTCGAGGAAAGTGGCAACGATCTCTCGCAACAGGCGCCAGCGATCGACCGCAAGGTTGCAATCGTGATGCCTTTTCTCATCGGCCGCCGACAATTCCGCTTCGAGCGAGGTGGCTGGGAAGAGAAGTTCTTTCTGGGCCGGCTGCGACTCTTGCAATACGTTGACGCCAATGCCTACCACCATCGCATCCAGGCAATCGCCGGCCCAGACCGACTCGACCAGAATACCAGCAATTTTTTTCCTTCCGATCAGCACATCGTTTGGCCACTTGATCAGCGCCTCAAGGCAATAGGCCTTCTTCAACGCTTCTACCACCGATATTGCAGCCAGGCCGGTGACGAGCGCGGGCGAGTTGGTTTCGGCCGGCGTGGGACGCAAGATCAGGCTGAACGCCAGGGCAGTGCCCCTGGGGGTGATCCAGCGGCGGCCAGCGCGGCCGCGACCCTGGGTTTGCTCATCGGCTACCACGAGGGAGCAGTCAGGCGCGCCCTGGATGGCCCAAGCCAGCGCTTCGTCGTTGGTGGAACCGATGGTGTCAAAGTAACGCAATTCGCCCAGCGGCAAGGACGCCAGGATGTTCAGAGGCAGTTTCTGCATGAGGGGTGTTTGGGCCAAAGACTGGCTACTGGACGTAGTCAAGCGGATTTACGCTGGCGCCGCCATAGCGGATCTCAAAGTGTAGGTGAGCGCCAAACGAGTTGCCGGTATTGCCGGCGGTGCCGATTTGGTCACCTCGACTGACTACCTGGCACATGCGAACAAAATACGTGGTCAAGTGGGCATAGAGCGTAACATAACCGTTGCCGTGATCGATCTGCACCATGTTGCCGTAACCATACTGGCTCCAACCGGCAAAGGTGACCACCCCGTGATCGGCGGCCATGATGATGTCGCCCTCTTGAGCGGTCATATCCACGCCCAGGTGACCCGGACTAAAGGTGTTGCCGGATATAGTATGAGGTTGTCCTAACACCGGCCAGATGAACGAACCGGAACCAGGACGACCGCCGCCGCAGACATTTTTACCAGTGCCGGCCCCACGCGATTGGCTCCAAGCCAGCGAGCTCCAGTCAATCAACTCTCGTGAACCGCCCGGGATCATGACCAACGTGCCCGGTCGGAAGCCAGGGTTGGTCAGGTCTACATCATTACCAGGAAAATTGAGGATGCCTTCTGCCTTGGCCTTATATTGAGCCGCTACTTTCTCCAGCGTATCCCCCTCCTGCCAAACGTGATAAATGCCGTCGACCGGCGGGATCAACAGCCTCATCCCTGGCTTCAAGCCATGCGGATCGTCGTTCAAGACGTCCTTGTTGTTGTATAGAATGGTCTCGGTGGAGATCTTGAACTTGGCGGCAATCCGGCTGATGGCATCGCCGCGCTGGACGACATAGTAGATTGGCTCGTAGCGCAGCAAATCGGCCGGGATGTTGGTGTTCAGTTGCAGGTTGCGGGAAATAGCCTCCTGATCAGAGGCGACCGGAGGTAACGGCAAAACCACTTGAGGGGCTCCCTGGTTTGGGATGGCGGTCGGTTGTGGGATGGTTGACGGTTCCCAAGCGCGAACATTCCGCCACCACAACGCGCTCACCACAAGAGCAGCGACGATCAGGATGGTGATCAGCCAGGCCAAAATGCTAAAGCGATGAGCTCGCCAAAATGCGATCAATGACATCATAAGCTGAGTGTATCACAAACAACGCGTTGCGTCAGTCACTCTCTGTTAACGTTTCGAGGAATTCTTGGTTGTTGCGCGACTTGGCCAAGCGGGTGAGCAGGGCTTCGGTAGCAATAGCCGGATCCATGCCTGCACCTTGTGGAGGAATGTTGATCATCTGCAGGTACATCCGTCGCATCAACCAGACGCGCTGCAAGATGTCTGGCCCGAGCAACAAGTCTTCTCGGCGAGTGGATGAACGTTCAATGTCCACGGCAGGGAAGATGCGGCGCTCTTGCAGGCGGCGGGAGAGGTGCAATTCCATGTTTCCAGTGCCTTTGAACTCTTCGTAGACCACATCGTCCAAGCGCGAACCGGTATCCACCAAGCAGGTAGCGATGATGGTGAGAGAACCGCCTTCCTCAAGGTTACGAGCGGCACCGAAGAATTTCTTCGGAGGATAGAGGGCTGAGGGGTCCATACCGCCCGAGAGAGTGCGACCGGAAGGGGTAACAACCAGGTTATAGGCGCGTGCCAGACGAGTGATGGAGTCCATCAGGATCACCACGTGACGGCCGATCTCCACCAGGCGTTTGGCCCGGTCGAGGGCAATCTCGGCAGTGCGCACGTGGGAGGTGACCGGTTCATCGAAGGTGGAAGCAATCACTTCGGCGTCCACCGAACGATCCATATCAGTGACCTCTTCTGGGCGCTCGCCGATCAAGGCCACCATCAGATGAACATCGGGGTATTTGGTGGAGATGGCATTGGCTATTTGCTTGAGGATGGTGGTCTTGCCCGCTTTTGGAGGAGACACGATGAGCCCGCGTTGTCCGCGTCCGATGGGAGCGATCAGGTTGATCAGGCGCGGGGCGAGGTCCTCGCGGTTGGTTTCAAGATCGAATCGCTTGTCGGGGAAGATCGGCGTGAGGTTCTCAAAGAGCGGGCGACGACGCGCCTCTTCTGGATCCATGCCATTCACCGATTCGACCCTGAGCAAGCCGTAGTGACGCTCCGATTCGCGCGGGGGTCGTACCAAGCCGATCACCAGATCACCGCTGCGCAGATCGTACCGTCGCAGTTGGGCCTGTGAGACATAGACATCGTTGTCGCTGATGCGATAGTTCTCAGAGCGGAGGAAACCGATGCCTTCGTTCATGATCTCGAGAATACCGCCGCGAAGCTCCAGGCCTTCCCGCTCGGCTTCAGCCTGACGGATGCGAACGATCAGCGCTTCTTTTTTGAGACGGTTGGCATTTGGGATGTTCAGGTCTTTTGCGATTCCCCGAAGTTTGTAAAGGGGTTCATTTTCAAGGGTGAGTATGTCCATTGAGATACCTTCCATGTTCGGTTGTTCCTAGAGTTTGGGAATGATCAAAGCGGCCCGCGCCCCCCAGCCAGGCCGGAGTATACGTCATGAGGCAGGTAACGATACAAGGAAAAGGGGATCACTCGAGTGAAGTGAGGATAACGCAAACTTGGTTGACAATTGTCTGGGGAACGGTTTAATTATATCATGCACGTGAAAGAGTTGCAAGCAGAACTGGCCTTTTCAATAAGTCTCTTTGGACGGTACGAACTGTCTCTAGAAGAGCCATAAGCCGTTTGACCCTTGAATCGGCGGCTGATTCCATCGTTGATCCCCTCCCATGCCTGCTCTACCGACCTCTCCTTCGCGTCAAGGGTGCTTATTGAACAAGTCCTAAATCACTTGACAAACCACCTCTCTGCGATACAATATGACCACCAGGTCACATGACCACCAGGTCATCACTCTATGCCAAAGCCAACCCTCTTCAACCTTCCCGAACAGAAGCGCCGGCTCATCTTACAGGCAGCCATTGATGAGTTCGCTGAGTATGGCTTCGAAAATGCCTCCATCAACCGCATTGTCGCCCGCAGCGACATTGCCAAAGGCAGCTTCTACCAGTACTTTGAGAACAAAGAAGACATTTTCCGCCATCTGCTCCTGATGCTGGAGCAAGAGAAAATGGCCTTCTTTCAAGAGCAACATCCGCCCCAAAAGAACCTCGATCCCTTTGCATATTTTCGATGGATGATCAAGGCCGGCCTAGAATTTCAATCGCGCTATCCGCGCCTGATTCAGGCCATTAGTCGAGTCCTGTTGATAGAAGGATTATATTACAGCAAATTGTTCGCCGATGTTCGCGAGCGCACACGGCGCGCCCTACAGACGCTGGTCAACCAAGCGATCGAACATGGCGAACTTGACCCCCAGATTGACGCCGACCTAGCCATTATGATCATGGAAACCTGGAGCAACGCCATCAGTACCTATCTTATTCAGGAGGGAACAAAACAAGCCGACATCCTACAATGGATACGCTCGCCTCAAACCCAGGAACGGATTGACAAGATGTTATACGTCATGGAATACGGCTTACGCAAAACCGAGTCGCAAACTCTTCGCAATGAATGATCGGCCACCATGCGTAGGAACACCACCCTAGGAGCGCCTATGATCGTATATCTCCGCCTCGCTTGGCGCAACGTCTGGCGACAACGCCGTCGCACGCTGCTGATCGCCATCGCCATGGGGATCATCATGACCCTTCTGGTCTTCTACGATGGTTTGCTGGGAGGGTTTGAGCAAGCCATCTACAACAATGCCATCCAACTCTTAGGAGGCAACATCCAAGCCCATGCACTGGGATACAACGCAAAGGCGGCCCGCAAGCCCCTGCTTCCGATCCACAATCCCAATCGGGTGATAAAAGCGGCCGAGTCGCACCCCGATGTCATCGTCGCCTCACAACGCATCGTCACCGGTGGCATGGTCACCAATCGTGAAGGGGCCTTTGCCGTCTCAATCATCGGCATAGAGCCAGAAAAAGAAGCTCTGATCACGCCAGTGGCCAAGACCATCATCCAAGGCCGCTACTTGCAACCCGAGGATGGCGATGCCATTGTGATCGGAAAAGGCCTAGCCATAGCCATGAATGTGGATGTGGGCGACCGCTTGACTGTGGTGAGCAACGCCCGCAATACTCAAACCCGCCAGCGCACCATGACTGTGATCGGAATCTACGATGTAGGGGTGCCCTCGGTGGAGAAGACCATGATCTATCTCTCCCTAGCTGCAGCACAGCGCCTGTTCAGGCTTGAAGGCCAGGCAACCGAGGTGATCATCTCGCTTCGACGCATTGGGCAAGAACCGACCGTGATCCGAGCCTTGAGTCAAGATTTGCCTGAGTATGAACTCAGCAGCTGGGAGGATAGTTTCCCCGAACTGAAAGAGACGATGGAGTTAAAAACCAGCGTGATGGTTATGATAGGTGTCTTCATGCTAGGCATTGCTTCCATCGGAATTTTCAACTCCCTGATGATGGCGGTGTTTGAACGGACCCGTGAGATCGGCATCTTAGGCGCCTTGGGCCTGAGGCCATTTGAAATCTCGTTGATCTTTTTGTTCGAGGGCGTTCTGATCGGGCTGATAGGCGCTTCACTGGGCGCTATTCTGGGCACCCTGCTCAACGCTTTCTTTGCCTACTACGGGATGGATTATAGCGCCTTTACCACCCTCACCGAATACACGGCGTTGATCAGCGGACGCATCTATACGCAACTGGTCCCCCACAAAATCATGCAACACGCCCTAACCGTCGCCATCATCTCAGCCCTAGCAGCGCTCTACCCAGCCATCGAGGCCTCGCGTCGCGAGCCGGCCCAGGCACTGCACTACGTGTAACCCAGCAAGGGAGAGGCCTCCCCATACGGAGATTGGCTATGATCCATTACGTTAAACTGGCTTATCGCAACCTCGGACGCCACCGCCGCCGCTCGATCCTTTCAGGCCTCGCCTTGGCCTTGGGCACCGCCCTGTTGCTGTTCATTGCCGCCTTTTTCGAAGGGGAAATGCGCAGCGCCATGGAGACCACCATTCGGCTCAACACCGGCCATCTACAGTTGCAAGATGCCGATTACGACCCCGATAAACTCAGCGTGGCCTGGGAATATCTGATTGAAAAGCCCGAACAGGTAGCCGCGCAAATCCAAACCCTGGACGCGGTGGCTGTGGCCGCCCCACGCTTAATCGCTAACGGCATCGTCTCGGCAGGAGATGAGGCGGTGGGGGTCCAAATTATCGGCATTGCGCCCGAATCGAAGGCCAACGATCCCTATCGAGATGGATTGGTCGAGGGGCAATTTCTCACCGCTGAAGATCGCGACGGCATTCTGATCGGATACCCCTTGGCCAACAGCCTGGGCCTGAAGCCGGGCGACCGGCTCAGTCTCTTGGTAAACACCGCCAACGGCAGCGTGGACGAGCAAGTTTTCACCGTGCGCGGCATCTTCTCCACCGGCACCACAGCATACGATAAAGGCGTGGTCTTTCTATCGCTTGCCAAAGCTCAGGTGTTTTCGGGGGCCGGCGATCGGGCTAGCCTGATCTTCATCTTGCTCAACGATCGAGAACAGGCCGAGGCAGTGGCTGCGGCGATCCGAACCCCGGCCTATCAAGTAAAAACATGGCGCCAAATGAACGAACTGCTCGTATTGGTCAACGACTTCTCGAATGCCTACCTAGCCGTGATCAACTTGATCGTACTCGGAGTCACGGCCACCGTCATCGTCAACACCCTGTTGATGTCTGTCTTTGAGCGAACACGCGAGATCGGCATTTTGGCTGCCATTGGCATGAAACGCCGCCAGATCATTGCCCTCTTCCTCACCGAAGCGGCGTTGCTGGCTCTAGGTGGAGTGGCATTCGGCGGAGCATTGGGTTGGGCCCTCTCGGCCTATTTCGGTGAAGTAGGTTTCTATTTTGGCGACCTTGGCATGAGCGCCCAGATGCTCATGCAAGATCGCATCTACACCGTCCTGACCCTAGAAGCAGCCATCAACCTCATCCTCACCGCCTTTGTCATCACCTTGCTGGCAGCGCTCTATCCGGCACGCATGGCAGCGCGTATGGAACCAGTGGAGGCACTGCGCGGCAAATAATCCAAGATCGGTTGGTCATGCCCCAAGCACAATCTGCTGGGCGCAAGATTCACCCCTTCGACGACACCTTCAAGGAGAACAACTATGGAAGTTGCACGGCTGATCGAGGTCACACGCATCTACAAGGTGGGCAACGTAGAAACCCGCGCCCTAAACGGCATCACCACCGTTATTCACGAGGGTGAATTCACTGCCTTGGTAGGCCCATCCGGTTCGGGGAAGACCACCTTATTGCAATTAATCGGTTGCTTGGATCGCCCTACCTCAGGCAAAGTGATTGTTGCCGGCCATGAAACCACTCACCTCAACCATAATCAACGCGCCGATCTCCGTCGAAGCACCATCGGCTTTGTCTTCCAATTCTTTGCGCTTATCCCCACGTTGACCGCCTACGAAAATGTAGAGATGCCGCTGCTGCTCAACGGCAAGAGCGCTGCCGAACGTCGTAAGCGCGTGATGGAACTGCTTGAGGCAGTAGGCATGGTCAACCGAGCCCACCATCGGCCCGATCAGCTCAGCGGCGGCGAGCAGCAACGCGTGGCTGTGGCGCGCGCTCTGGCGCCCTATCCAAAGATCATCTTGGCGGACGAGCCCACGGCCAACCTGGACACTCAAAACGGCGAACAAGTGATGGAGATCATGAAGAAACTGAATCGCGAGACCGGCACCACCTTTATCTTCGCCACCCACGACCCACGAGTCATCAAACACGCCCGCCGCATCATCGCCCTACGCGACGGAACGATCATCGAGGACCAACCGGGCGAAAGCCCCTGAAAAACGCCTCTTCCGCTCCCTCCAACCGAGATCGTCACTCCTGCACTACCTCTGCCCCCTGGCCGGCCCGGCTGAGGAACAGCGACGCCTCCAAGCCTGAACGCGCTCGATAGGCCTCTTTCACGGCCTGCATAAACGCTTGCGCAGCCTCCTGACGCACCACGGCCACGGCACATCCCCCGAAGCCGGCGCCGGTCATTCGCGCCCCATAACATGCTGGTTGGGCTTGGGCGATCTCCACGATCCAGTTCAAGGCATCATTTGTCACCTCAAAATCGTTCCGCAAACTGGCGTGACTCTCGTTGAACAGCTTCCCTAACGTGACCGGATCGTTGGCGCGCATAGCTGCTACCGCCCGCAAAACGCGTTCGTTCTCGGTGATCACATGTCGCGCCCGCTTCCACACCACCCGAGGCAACTCGCGCCCCCGTTCCAGAAACTCCTGCCAACGCACATCACGCAGCGCCTTCACCCCGAAGAAGTGCGCCGCCTGCTCACACTGTTGTCGCCGCTCGTTATAAGCCGATTCCACCAACCCCCGTCGTGTGGAGGTATCCATCACCAACACCGATACATCAGCGGGCATGGGTATAGGCTCATACTCTAGCGTGCGACAATCCAAAAAGAGCGCGTGATCGGCCTGGGCAGCGGCGCTCACCGCCTGATCCATAATTCCACACTTCACTCCCACCCACTCATTTTCTGCCTGCTGTCCCAGGCGAGCCATGCGCAGCGGCTCCCACACAAAGCCGCTCACTTCTGAAAAAGCCCGAGCAGTTGCCATCTCCACCGCCGCCGAGGAAGACAAGCCGGCCCCGCGCGGCACATCGCCCATCATCACCCCCTCCCAACCTCGGAGCCTGTAACCGGCCTGTTGAAACACGTGCGCCACTCCTTTGAGATACTCCACCCAGCCATGGCCGCGCTCCAATCCATCCAAGCTAAACTCCGCCCGATCGTTCATATCCTGCGCATAGACCATCACCCGCCGATCGGTGCGGGGTCGCAACGCAATCCAGATCGCATGCTCCAGTGCCATCGGCAAGACGAAGCCGTCGTTGTAATCGGTGTGCTCCCCGATCAAATTGACTCGCCCTGGTGCGCGCACCACCACTGCCGGCTTTGATCGAAACAGCCGCTCAAACTCTGCAGACACCGTATGATAGGACAACATAGCTCGTTCCTACTGCTTAATTGTGCGAAGAGGACCCACCGAGATGTAAGGACTGCGACGATCAACTGCTTGCGATCCTCCAGCGGGCATGCTCTCGACGGGGACAATTTTAACTCACCTACGCGCTAGCACGGCTCCTCGACGTCATACAAACCGTGTGCGGGCTCAGCCATCTCGGCCCCTTGTTGAACGATCTCCAAAACTGATCCCAAAAATTATTGCCAGAAATCCCAAATGCGGCTATAATCCCGTTCGCTTTCGGGGCGTGGCGCAGCCCGGCTAGCGCGCTTGCATGGGGTGCAAGAGGTCCTGGGTTCAAATCCCAGCGCCCCGACTCTTCACCTCCCTCTCTCGCATCCAAACCGTAGCTCTTGCGTTCAGGCAGCTACGGTTTTTGTATTGCCCCAATCCGTGAACATCACAGCAACAAATTCCATGTTCTCACATGGCGCCAACCCCTTGATTAGTCGTGCTTACGGTGGCTGGGGTCCAGCTGCGCCAAATTTGGGGCCAGCGCTCGGTCTCAAGCGGGGAGGAATGGGCCGCCGCCGTGAAACTGTTGGACAGCCTGCTGTTAGCAGGAAAAGGGGCGAGGGCGGATGCTGGCCTGCTGAGCACCCCTGTGGTACAAAAGGGGGTGGAAAAAGGGGGCTATCTCGGCTAGGTCAAACAGAACCATCGAGAATTGTCGAAAAGCCCTGTACGATATGCGAAATCCTCTGACTGTAACGTTTTTGGTGGGTTGAAAAATGAGTGGCATAAAGCTGCCATTTCTTTGCGTGTTCTAGGCATTCGGGTAGGAGAAAATCGGAAGATAGGACGCAGAAACAGTAGGAAAGAGGGGTAAACTAACCCACTGTTTATGTTACAGGGGAAAATTCTCGGTCGCTTTGTCGTGAGAACAGGTATAATATCGCAAAGGTTCCATGAGACGACAGTTTATTCCTTCTTCTGAGTCATTTCCCTGCAACGAATGCGGTAGCGGCTTGATGCACTTGCATTTCATTACGTATTTTACCTGGTTGAATGAGGAGCTCATCACTGTTCCCAACTTCCCTGCCTGGGTGTGCGATGTCTGTGGACGACGGGAATACGATCAGAAGGCCATCTCCTGGCTGAACTTGATCCTCAGCCCAAACGCAGGACGCCCTACCCTACGCAAGCGTGTCCCCCCGCGCGTGCGACAGCGAGCATCCTCTCGCCCTGGTCGTGATCAAACCCGATAATTCGCACTTACACCTATGGACGCTGCTCCTTCCCGCACCCACCGCTTCATTCCAGTGGATATTTTCACATCGAGCTATCGCGTTGTTGGCAAGGTGACCGTCTCGAGCAATGGCACTATGGGCCTTCTCAACGATCCGACCCACTCCTACTTGGAGGTGGTAGACGCGCGCCTGGCCCGCATCCACATGCCCACCAAATTAGTAGATCACTTTGAGGTGGTGCGCATGTTCAAGCGGCGGATCTTCTGCGTGGCGCTGACCCATCGAGAGGATCTGGGCCCGGTTGGCATCGTACGCGCCGGATATTCGACCATGCGGGAATACCCGGTACACATCACGACTCAGGTGTACGAGCTCGAAGGAACGATCGAGTACCCTGGGCGATTTGATTTTGCGGTTCTGATGACCGAAGGGACGCGTGACTTTGTCCCCATCTTCAACGCCACCTTGACGGCGATCCTGATCCCAGCGCTGCGAGTGGAAAGCCCAGGGATGCTCTTCAATCGCACCTTGACCGATCTGCTGGCGTTACAAGCCCAGCGCGTGAAGCCCCAAAGCTGATGCCGGCCTGAAGCCCAAACATGGCCCGGGCAAACAGTGGGATTGGCCGGCTAAACTTGAACCGCAAAAGACATCTCCCTTCAACAGCCAAGCTTTGATGAACAGGGGTGGACAAAGAAATTAACGTGAGGGGCAATCGCTTTTTCTCAATCTCTAGGGACATCCGTTTTCGTTTATAATCTTTGTCATGAAGCTATCCGTTATCATGCCAGTGTACAACGAGGTACAAAACATCGAAGAGATTCTCAGGCGGGTAAAAGCCACCCAAAAAGCGTTTGAGATCATTGTTGTAGATGACGGCTCCAAAGATGGGACGCGCGAGGTCCTGGCCCGCTTGAACGGCCAGGACAACGTCTGTGTCATCCTCCACGAAAAGAATCGGGGAAAAGGGGCTGCGGTTCGCACCGGCATCCAGGCGGCTCAAGGCGATGTGATCTTGATCCAAGATGCCGATCTGGAATACGATCCGCGCGACTATGATAAATTGTTGCAGCCCATCCTAGAAGGGGTCGCCGATGTAGTATACGGTTCACGCTTTTTGGGAGGTCCGCGGCGCGTGGTCATGTTCTGGCACATGGTGGCCAACAAGCTATTGACGTTCCTCACCAATCTGCTCTACGACACCATCTTGAGTGATATGGAGACTGGTTACAAAGTCTTCCGCCGTGAAGTGGTCCAAGGGATGACGCTGCGCGCCAACCGGTTTGACTTTGAGCCAGAATTCACTGCCAAAGTCCTGAAGCGCCGCTACCGCATTTTTGAGGTTGCCATCTCCTTCAACCCGCGCGACTATTCGCAAGGAAAAAAGATCAAATTGCGCGATGCCTTCGAAGCGGTTTGGACGCTGCTCAAGTACCGCTTCGTGGATTGATGCCCGCCTGTGCGTCGGCAATTATCGCCTCTTGGCTCCTATCCCTAGCCCAATCAACAAGACCAAGAAGCTCAAGCCGATGATTCCCAGAGCTAAGCCGTTCTGCTCCACAAATTCTCGCGGAGAGGGTGCAAGCGTCGAGGCCGTCGGAGGGGGTGAAAGTGGTGAGGGTGTGGCCATCATGGCAGAGGGGAGAACGGCAGGCGGGGCGGTCATAGGCGGAAGAACGGTCGGCGTGGCCTGTCTTCGGATCAACAGCATCTGGCCGGGGTAGATGATCGGCGTCATCGGCAGGCGATTCAAGAGCCGAATTTGCTCGATGGCGACGCCATAGGCCATGGCAATGCTCCACAGGTTCTGACCGTATTGCACTTCGTGGATGACATCGCCATTGGGCAACGGCGTGCTCACCCGAACTGGCCGTATGTACTCCGACGCGCCGCTTTGGCCGGCCGAGGTCCCGCCTTGGCAGGCGGTCAAAGTGGCTGGAATGGCCGTCAGGATCGGAAAGGCCGCCTGTTGCATCTGTCCACTGCCGGTGCGGAGTGCAGTGATCAGCACCACGTACACCTGATCGCCCACGGCCACCCCTGCCCCGAGATCGCTGCGCTGTTCTGCCAACATGGTGTTCGTGTGCGGCTCATCCATCAACCACTTCTGAATCGCATCTTCGGCAGTAGAAGCAGCTGCCCAATTTTCCGAGCGAAAGCCATCCAACCTCAGGTCGCCAGCCAAAGGATAGCCACGGCGAAGCAAGTCCTGACCCAACGTTAACCCACAGGGGCGTGCGTGGCCTACAGCGCCGCCAGAGAGAGCCAAGGCTTGGGCCTGGGCAGCCGCGGCCTCCATCAAAATCGGATGCACGCTAAGCCCATGCAAACCGCGCGATAGCCGCAGGGCGTTGACCGCCTCGATGATCTCCGCTGCGGTAACCATCGCCTCCGGCGTTCCAGGAGCGACTTGAACAGCCTGGAGCGTAGGAAGAAGGGAGGGCGCTGGTGCGCCTGCTTCAACTGTTCCGGCGCTGTTGAACAGCAGCGCCAAGCATAGGCCTACGAACATCAGCAATACCATTAGGCCCTGATGTGAAGTTCTCTTTCTCGGCGGTTCAAGCAGGAACCAATCGACCATAGTGGGGGTTATATCATAAAACAGATTTTGTGAGGAAGATCTTTTATGACCCCCCTTGCTCCTACGCTCTCACTGCGTCTCTTGCCCAATACAGCGGCCTGGCTGCGGGAGGCGCTGCTCGTGCTGGTCGGCAGCCTGTTCCTGGCAGCCTGCGCCCAGATCGTGATCCCGCTTCAGCCGGTGCCGATCACGGGACAGACATTTGGGGTACTGCTGATCGGCGCTGCCTTCGGCGCTAAGCGCGGCGCTGTCACCCTGATGGTTTACCTGATCGAGGGCGCCCTGGGGTTGCCCTTTTTCGCCGGCGGCGCAAGCGGTTTGCGCGTCTTGGCCGGCCCCACCGCAGGTTACCTAATCGGATTCGTGGCGGCGGCTTACGTCATCGGTTGGATGGCCGAACGGGGTATGGAACGTACCGTTCGCACCTCCTTCGTGCCGTTCCTGGTCGGGACGGCGATCATCTACTTCTTCGGGGTGAGCTGGCTGGCGTTCGTATTGGGAGACATCGCCAAAGCCATCGCCCTTGGCCTGTTGCCCTTCTTGGTGGGCGATGCCATCAAGCTAATCGCTGCGGCGTTGGTGTTGCCGGGCGTTTGGCGCTTTGTGAGATAGAGCACCCTGCTCTCCCAAGTGAAACAGGGCTTTGATGCACCTCAGCAATGCATCAAAGCCCTGCTCCATGTATAATGTCTTTAGCCTAGCAAGATCATTTCTGCGATAGGTAGGTTGGCTTATCCTATGTTCTTGGATCAGGTGGAGATCTACGTCCGGGCCGGCAAAGGCGGAGACGGCATGGTGCACTTCCGGCGCGAAAAGTTCCAGCCGCGCGGCGGTCCCGACGGCGGCGACGGAGGCCGCGGAGGGGATGTGATCGTCGAGGTGCGTCCAACCCTAAACACGCTCTCTGCCTTCCGTCCCAATCAAGAATTCAAAGCCGAAGACGGCGGCAACGGCGGCTCCAACCAGAAAACCGGCAAAGATGGGAAAGACTTGGTGATCTACGTGCCCCCTGGCACGATGATCTACGACGCCGAGAGCGAAGAACTGATCGGCGACCTGACTCAACCTGGCCAGCGCCTGGTCGTGTGCAAAGGTGGGCGGGGTGGGCGCGGCAATCAGCACTTTGCCACCTCCCGCAATCAGGCGCCGCGCATGGCCGAAAAAGGTGAGCCCGGCGAAGCCCGTCGCCTGCGCCTGGAACTCAAGTTGATCGCCGACATCGGTCTGGTCGGCGTTCCCAACGCCGGCAAATCCACCCTGCTGGCGGCGCTCACCAACGCTCGACCGAAGATTGCCCCTTATCCGTTCACCACCCTCGAACCCAACCTGGGCGTAGCCTACGTAGACGAAGAGACGACTGTCGTCATCGCCGACATCCCTGGCCTGATCGAAGGCGCGCACCGCGGCGTTGGTCTGGGCCACGACTTCTTACGCCACATCCAGCGCACACGTCTCCTGATCCACCTCCTAGACGGTCTCTCTGCAGACCCCCTGGCCGACTTCAGCCAGATCAACGCCGAACTCGCCCTATTCGATCCCGACTTGGCTCGCAAGCCTCAAATCGTAGCCCTCAATAAGATCGATCAACCCGAAGTGCGTGAACGCCTGCCCGACCTCAGCCGAAAATTTGGCGAGCAAGGCGTGGAGCTGATGGCCATTTCCGCCCTGGCGCGCATTAACACCCGCCAACTGCTCCTGAAAGCCACCCACATCCTGGCTCAGCTCCCTGCATCAGAAGAGGTCGAACCGGCCCTTCCGGTATATCGTCCCCCAGAAGACGCCCGTCAGTTCACCATCACTCGGGTCGGAGCCAGCGAATGGCGCATCTCTGGGGCCGCCATCGAACGCGCCGCCAAGATGACTTACTGGCAGCACGACGAGTCGGTGCGCCGCTTCCAACGGTTGATGGAGAAGCTCGGTGTGGACGAGGCGTTGCGCCAGGCCGGTGTTCAGGATGGAGATACCGTGTACATTGGCGACGAGTTCGAGCTCGAATGGGTGGAATGAGCGAGCTCCTCCCCCCTGACGAATGTCGTGACTGTCCCAAAATTAGTAAAAGATGGGTGAACTAGCAGGGATGGCGGCAACTCCGCCAAGAGCATTTCTAGAAACACAAAGACACGGAACGACGCCGTGTCTTTGCAACCCTGGGCAGGGATCGGTCAAAGTTAGGCTTGGAAGTTCGACTGGCACAGCAAGCCCAAGAAGCGTTGGGCCTGTTCTACATCATGCATGTCAATCATCTCAGAAGGGGTATGAAGGTAGCGGGTGGGGATGGATAAGGCACCACTATGGACTCCTGGGCCGGCCACTTGAATGGCACGGGCGTCGGTGGTTCCCCCTTCGAGCAGCTCGAATTGGTGGGGAATGCGCGCTTCTTCAGCTATGCGCGTCATCCAGTCTACCACGGCCGGGTCAGAGATCATGCCGGCATCCTTGACTTTGATGGCCGGCCCACCTCCTAGGCGGACCCGATTGCGCACGCCAGCATGGGGAGTATCGCCGGCCAGAGTCACATCCACTGCCAGGCCGATCTCTGGATCAATGCCGAAGGCGGCCGGGCCGGCTCCACGCGTCCCTACTTCCTCCTGCACAGTAAACACGTAATACACTTCGTTCGGGCCGGTGGGCGCGTTACACAAGTGATCGATCAACAGGGCCACGCCAATACGGTCGTCCAGGGCCGGGGCTAAAATGCGTCGTCCCACTTCCCGAAACCCTGAGTCGAACACCGCCACATCGCCTATCCTAACTGGAACATTTTTGCGGTCTTCAGCGCCTACATCAATGAAAAACTTTTCCACCTTGGGCGCCCGCTCTTTGGTTTCCACTTCGCGCTCCAGGGCGATGACGCCGCAGTGACCGTTCAGGAAACGAACCCGCATGCCCACAAAGCGATGCACGGGAACCCCTCCCAGGGTGGTGAAGCGCACGAATCCTTGTTCATCGATGTGTGAGACGATCAAGCCAATCTGATCCAGATGGGCAGCCAGCATGATCCGCCGGCCGCTCTTGGATTTTTCCCCCTTTCGAGCGATCAGATTTCCCAACGCATCCACACCGAGATAGTCGGCATGCGGTTGAATCATGCTTTGCACAAAGGAACGCAGAGAATGTTCGTGACCGGATGGTGCTGGAATATCTACAAGGGCAGATAGAAGGGATTGGATAGTCATTGAGTTTCTACACCATCAACTAGAAATTCAGCGTTTGTGGCCGTTCTTTTTGGGGCAGAAATGCCCTTCAGGATCGATCGGCTGACCACACTGGGGACAGATCGGCCGGCCACGCGAGACCACCTTGGCGCCCCAATGAGCCAGAGCCCGCAATTGTGTGCGGGTGCACCAAAACCGCACTACCGCTGCCGATTCGGGATCCTCACTGTCAGGGAGAAGCTCGCGGACGATGATCACGGCCAAATCGCGCAACGGATCGTACCCCAGGCCGATCTCGCCAGCGCGAAACAGCGGATCCACCGGAGGATGGATGTGCATTTTTTCGTCTTCGTAAGCTGGCGATGCCTCAGGCAAATCAGGATGTTGGCGCGCAATATCGGCTAAAAACCGTTCAATGCCGATGGCCAGAAATTGCAGCTGGATTTTTTCGATCAACACCGTGATTGGCGGTCCTCCTTTCTCCCAGCCTTGAATGTAAAACACCCGCTGGCCGGGTGAGCCGATGGCATCTGCTGTGATGTGTTCGCAGGGTTCTAGATCGATCTCGAGACGGGGAGGCATGATACGCGGTCACCTCACACAAGGGCCTTTGGTACAGGTCGAGTATACCAAAGAGAATCAACTTTAGGTTTCTTCGATTGTCGCCAAAGCAGGGATCGAGGCATGCATGCGCAAACGGCTCTCCTCCGCCAGATGAGCGATGATCTCCATCAAACGGAGCGAGGCCTCAGTCACCTGTTCTCGATCATCCGGATCGCCGGAAACGTACAACGGCTCGCCCACCGTGATCTCGTAGGGGCCGGCTAGGTACCAATACCCATCCCATTCTTCATCGCCCATCCGCTTTGACAGATAAACGCTCTTTTCGCGCGGGTAGTAAATGCCCACCGGGATGATCGGCGCGCCGGTCAACATCGCCAGGCGGATCACCCCTGGACGAGGCGGCAAATATCCACCCTGACGTGGGCTCAAACGCCCTTCGGGGAAGATAGCCACGGTGCCTTCTGCCTCGAGACGAGATCGGGCCTCTTCCAACGCCTGACGGCCATTTCCCTGAACCACCGAGATTTGTCTCCACTTTCGCAGCAGGAAACTAAAGATGGGCACCTGAAACGCCCTGCCCGTGATCAAGATGCTGATCTCGGTTCGAGAGAGCAGGGGAAGGATAAACGGATCGGTGCAGGAAGGGTGATTGGCAGCGATCAGCTTTCGTCCAGGCGGCAAGGGTGCATGCCAGTGAACACGCAAGCGAAAGAGAAGCAGCGAATATGCCCGCAGGACTGTCCATCCCAACCAGTATAAAAGTCTGTAGACCATTGTTTCCTCTCAAAGTTAGTTCTGTTGCAGAATACGCACTCAGTCCGTGTGGCAGGCGGGACAGATGTCGACACACCGTTTCGGCTGAGCGGCCGGCTGATGCCTACGACATCGATCGATAGACATGTCCAGATACGGCGCTACAGCGCTTGCTCCGCTTCCCTCTTGCGCCCAAAGCAGGACCAGTAACGTATATGGTTGTATTCTACCCGTTTCATCCCTTCTTAGCTCCGACACTAATCATTTCACAATGTTTGCACTTTTGGGTTTCTGTGCCATATAGTGTAGTGATTCAGCAGAGCGTTGAGTGCACTTTCATCGTCCATCTGACTATATGGATCTTTTTCCACCGGGGGCAGAAGGATGTTGTTGTAAGAAATCGGGCAGGGAGAAGGCCGGAAGGTCGCCGTGCAGACGGATGGGAGTTGTGAGGCTGCGCCGATTTCGTAGAAGTGTTCTGGCTTTGTCTGGATTGTTGGCAGCCCTTAGTCTGATGCTCTCGGTTTTGATAAGCCAATAAAGGATATCTGCGGCCCTATCTGAGGGCTCGCTCTTGCGATATACTTACGCCTTGTTGTAAGGGCTCTCAGCCTGGGCCATTTGCTGTCTTCTGGATTCATGGTAAGGCAAGGCGGATGGTCCGTAAGTCGAATGTTGTGTTTGTGAGGATCTGTACGATGATGCGCGCTTTGATCTTTGATTTCGACGGTTTGATCTTGGATACGGAAACGCCAGAGATGGAAGTCTGGCAGGCGATTTATCGCGAATATGGCCATGAATTGCCGGTTGATGAATGGGCTAAGACGGTCGGCGGATTCGGGATCTCCACCTTTAACCCGGCCCAGCACTTGGCCGAACTGACCGGCCAGGATGCGGAAGAATTGGTAGCCTACTATCGTCAGAAGGTGGACCCTATCCTTCAGTCTTTGCCGGTCCGACCAGGCGTGCAAGCCCTGTTGGAGCAAGCCGCTGGCCGGGGGGTGTTGCGGGCTGTGGCTTCCAGCTCTTCTCATCAGTGGGTGGATACGCATTTGGCTCGGTTGGGGTTGCTCCACTATTTCGATTGGATCGTCTGTTCGGAAGATGTCCCCCCAGGGCGGACGAAGCCAAACCCCGACTTGTATTTGGTCGCAGTGGAACGACTGGGCGTGCCCCGCGAGACAATCGTGGTGTTCGAGGATTCGCAAAACGGGGTGCGTGCTGCTCGGGCAGCAGGGTTGTTCGTGGTGGCTGTTCCCAATCCGTTGACGCAGCGCTTGGGAGTGGATGGCGCTGATTATGTCTTGCCATCACTGGCTGAGATTTCGCTGGAGAGGTTGGAACGGTTGCTGGCCGGACGAATCCTTCAGCAATCGCGGTCGCTCTGATCGGGAACGGCTGAACAGCCGCCTAGGAGGATCGCGAGACTCGCAGCACTGCTTCTACCTGCCGCCGATGTGAGGATGGCATATCGGCCGGCAGCTCGTCTAGCGAGAAGAAGCGGACTTCGGCAATTTCGGCGTCTGGCGTTCCAACCAAGCGGAAGTGGTCGCAATGAAATAGGATTTGGTGCCCATTTGGGTAGTCGTCAAAATTGGGGAAGATGCCCAGCAGAGTGATCCTCTCTAGCTCGGTCCCGGTCTCTTCTCGAGCTTCGCGACGGGCGGCCATCTCCACCGTTTCGCCGCGTCGGATCCCACCCCCCGGCAGGTGCCACCCGCTGCGATAGGTGTGGCGCACTAGGAGGACGCGTTGGTGCTGCACCAGCAGGATGCGCACGCCGAAGATCACCGGCCGGAAGAGAGAAAGGTAGGCACGGTAGGCCAGGTAGAGCAAACGCAGCACAAATGAGGACATGGGTTTGTTCGGACAGCCTGACGAGGGAGCAGTGGTTATACAGGGCGGAGGTTGGCCAGGCTAGCTGCCAGGCGTTTGAAGCCGACGCTGTCGAAGAAGACGTCTACCAGCTCGTCTTCGTCTTGTACTTTGCTGTCTACAACTAGGCCCTCACCCCATAAGGGATGACGGACGCGCATGCCGGCCGCAAAGCGCGGCGCGCCGGCCACAGGGCGGCGATCCGCTGGGGGCGAGGAAGCAGCCGAGTCGAACGCCGACCAGGTGGTTCGGTCGGAACGGGAACCGCTCCGACGCCCGGAGCGGGAAATCCCTTGGAGGAGATGGAGCGGTAGGTCGTCGAGGTAGGGCGAGGGAGGGAGCTCTTCTCCATAGCCGTATCCGCCACGATAGATGGCCCGAACCAGGTAGAGTCGATCGCGGGTGCGGGTGATGCCTACGTAGAAGAGACGCCGTTCTTCTTCCATTGCTTCAGGGTCGTCAAAGGAACGGTTGTGGGGGAGGATGCCGTCGTCGAGGCCGATGATGAAGACGACGTCGAATTCTAGGCCTTTGGCAGCATGTAGGGTGAGCAGGGTGGGGGCGTTGGCGTCGCTCAGGGTGTCTTGATCGGAGATGAGGGCAATGTCTTCCAGGAATTCGTCGAGGGAACGGGTGGAATATTCGAGCGCTAGTCGCCGCAGTTCTTGGACATTCTCCCAGCGTTCTCGGCCTTCTTCGGTGGCATCGTCCAGGTAGTCGCGGTAGTTCAGGTCGCGTAGTATCTGGTCAAAGAGTTCGGGGACGGTGAGGGCCGGCGCTATAGCCCGCCAGTTGGCCAGGGTGGCGCCGAAATCGGCCAGGAGGATGGCCGCCCGACCGCTGAATTGAGACCAGAACGGGGATTCGGAGCCATGGGCCAGGTCGAGCAAGAGGTGGCCAGGCGAGAGGTGGTTCTGCCGCGCTAGCCGGTGGAGGGTAGCCAAGGTTTTCTCGCCGATGCCTCGCGGTGGGACGTTAATCACGCGGTCGAGGCTGGCTTCGTCAGCGGGGTTGTGGACCAGGCGCAGAAAGGCGATCATGTCTTTGACTTCGCGGCGGCTGTAGAAGCGCTGGGCGCCCACCAGGCGATAGGGGAGGCGCGCCGCTAGGAAGGCTTCTTCGAGCGGGCGCGATTGGGCGTTGGTGCGGTACATGACGGCACATTCGCGCGGCTCCACTTGGCCGGAGGCAACCAGCTGAGCAATGGTATCTACTACAAACGAGGCTTCGGCATACTCGTCAGCTGCCTCGTAGAAGACGATTTTCTCGCCGGGCCCCCGATCGGTGAAGAGGCGTTTGCGCCGGCGCTGGGAGGTGCGGTCGATCACCGCCATGGCCGCATCGAGGATGGTTTGTTTGGAGCGGTAGTTTTGCTCCAGGAGGATTACTTGAGCGTCGGGAAAGTCCTGCTCGAAGCGCTGGACGTTGCGCCAATCGGCGCCGCGCCAGCGGTAGATGCTCTGATCGGGATCGCCTACGCAGAAGAGGTTACGGTGGATCGAGACAAAGTGTTTGATGAGCAGGTATTGGACCAGGTTGGTGTCTTGAAATTCGTCTACCAGAACGTGGAGAAAACGTCGAGCGTATTTCTCTCGAACGGTGGGATGATCTTCTAGCAGGTGCGCCATGTAGAGCAGGAGGTCGTCGAAGTCGACGGCGTTGCTGGCTACCAGGCGCTGTTGGTATGCAGTGTATACCCGTTTGACGACCTCGTCGCGATAGTTGGCGACCGGGTAGTCGTCTGGCCCGATCCGTTCGTTTTTGGCCTTGGAGATGGAGGCGTGGATCGAGGCCGGACGGTAGCGTTTTTCGTCCAGGTTGAGATCGCGGATGACGCTTTTGACCAGGCGTTCTTGGTCGTCGGCGTCAAAGATGACAAAGTTGCTTTCAAGGGGAAGGAGCTCAGCTTCGCAACGTAGGATGCGGGCGCAGATGGCGTGAAAGGTGCCCAGGGCCATGCCGCGCGTGGCTTCTTGGCCGAGGGCTTGCTGGACGCGGGTTTCCATTTCGCGCGCCGCTTTGTTGGTGAAGGTGACGGCCAAAATCTGGTAGGGACGAACGCCTTGGGCGGCGATCAGCCAGGCGATGCGCTGGGTGAGGACCCGCGTCTTGCCGGACCCCGGGCCGGCCAGCACCAGCACCGGGCCGGGGCCAGCGGTGACCGCTTGTCGTTGTTGAGGGTTAAGGGCGTCGAGGAGATCCATAAGAAAAGGGATGGGGCGCTGATCACCCTCATCCCACCTATTGCGCTAGGCTCTGGGTTAAAGTTGGGAGGTGCAGTGCGGACAGCGTGTGGCTTTGATCGGAATGGTGGAGAAGCAGTAGAGGCATTCTTTGGTGGTTGGCTCGGCGGCCGGGGCCGGCGGGGCCGGCTTTTCCACGGCGCTTATCGCTTTGACGATAAGGAAGACGGCCGCAGCAATGATCAGGAAGTCCACAAGCGTCTGGATAAATGCCCCGTAGCGCACGGAGGCTTCGCCTACCGTCCAAGCTAGGGAGGAGAAGTCCACCCGACCTAGCAGCAAGCCGATCAACGGCATCAGGATGTCGTCGACGAAGGAAGCCACGATCTTGCCGAAGGCGCCACCGATGATCACGGCGACTGCTAGATCTAACACATTACCGCGCATGATGAATTCTTTGAATTCTTTGAGCATGGCCGGCTCCTTTGACGTGGGATATAGGCGTATTCTACTTTATGGTGAGAGAGAACGTCAACGGCGAGGGTTACCGTCGGCAGGGGAGAGAACATGGTTCGCAATCTGTGAGTTGTCATTTGTTGAGGGGATGTCGTGGCAAAACGGTTGTCTATTTGTCCATCTATCAGAGCAAAGGACAAGATATAATACGCTCAATGTTATTGGTCAGCATCACCGAACCGGATCGAACCCGGGCAGTTCCTCAAAGAAAGGCGAGGATTGGCCAAACAGTTAGGAGACCGTATGCGAATCGGCATGATGGCGGATGCCTATAAGCCTCATATCAGCGGGGTGACCAACTACATTGCTTTGAATAAACGTTACTTAGAGCGTGCCGGCCACGATGTGTTTGTTTTTACATTTGGGAACGTGTACTATCCAGATGATGAACCGCGGGTCATCCGCTCTCCGGGGCTGCCTATTCGCGATACCGGGTTCTACTTGTCCTTTCGATATAGCCGCGAAGCTAAGCGACTGTTGCAGACGATGGATGTGATCCATGTCCATCATCCCTTTCTAAGCGGTCGCTTGGCGTTGCGTTATGCTCGCCCGCTCTATATCCCGGTGGTGTTCACCAATCACACTCGCTACGATCTGTATGCGCAAGCTTATTTGCCCTTGATGCCCGAAGCAATCAGCGAGGGTTTGCTCAAAATGTATATGCCCTCGTTCTGCGAAGCGGTGGACTTGGTGATCTCGCCCTCGCGAGGCATGGAACGTATTCTGCGTCAATTGGGTGTGGATGCGCCGATCGAAGTGGTGCCCAACGGAGTGGATCTCAAGCCGTTTCACCAGGCCCGTCCGCTGCCTCGCGCCGACTTTGGCTATTCTGCCGAGGATATTTTGTTGATCTATGTGGGACGCTTGGGGCCGGAAAAGAACTTACCGTTCTTGCTACATGCCTTTCGGGGAGTGGCCCAGGCGCTCGATCATGTCTACTTGCTGCTGGTGGGGGGAGGACCGCAGCGCAAGAGCCTAGAAGCCTTGGCCGGCGAACTTGGGGTGGGATCGCGCGTGCGCTTTGAGGGGCCTGTTCCCTACGAAAGGCTTCCTTCGTATTTGGCGATGTGCGACGCATTTGTCACGGCCTCGATCTCTGAGGTCCATCCCCTTTCGGTGATCGAAGCGATGGGGGCCGGCTTGCCAGTACTGGGCATTCAGTCTCCTGGGGTTGGCGACACCGTCGAGGATGGAAAAAGTGGTCTCTTGACCCCTGAGGACGAGATCGCCTTTGCCGTCAAGATGACTCGTTTGGTGGTGGAACACGATCTACGTCGTCAACTGGCCGACGGCGCCCGCCAGGCTTCCTCACTCTATTCGATCGAACGTACGACGCAGATCATGCTCTCGCACTACGAGCGGTTGGCGCAAGCCGCGGAACCGCGCCGTCATGGGTTGTCTTTCCGCATACGTCGCTTCTTGGAGCGATTTGTCCGATGAGCTCCTCCCACCTCACCGGCCGCTGGGGAGAACGAACGGCTGCACGCTATCTGGAAGAACGGGGCTGCCGCCTCTTGGCCCGTAATCTGCGCACTCGTCATGGCGAGGTCGATCTGATCGCCTGCCAAGAAGGCCTGCTGATCTTTGTGGAGGTCAAAGCCAGCGCTTCTGGTGGTTTTGTGTTCCCCGAATATGCCGTCACTCCCCAAAAGCGGGCGCGCTTGCTGGCGGTTGCCGAACAATATTTGCAGGAGCATCCGGAATTCAACACGTGGCGGTTGGACGTGATTGTGGTAGAGAAACAAGACGGTCGACCGCAGATCATCCACTTTGAGAATGTGTTTTGTGGATAGGCCGAGCGGAAGTCGGAGAGTCTCTGATAGGCCTATCAGCTACAATATCGCCCGAGGACACGATGCGACCCGTTGCCATTCTCGGTATTGGTCAGACCAAAATTGATGAACACTGGGATAAATCCCTAAAGGAATTGGCCGGCGAGGCGGCTTTTCGCGCCCTAGAAGAAGCCGGCCTGGTGCGCGTGGATGCGGTGTTTGTGGGCAATATGCTCTCGCCGTTAATCGACGGTCAAAATCAGCTTGGCGCATTGATTGCCGATTGGGTCGGCCTATGGGGGGCTGAGGCGGTGAAGATAGAAGCTGCCTGCGGTTCTGGCGCGGCAGCCTTCCGGGCCGGCCTGATGGCGGTGGCATCTGGCGAGGCGGAAACGGCATTGGTGGTAGGGGTGGAGAAGATGACCGACCGCGCCGGCCGCGAAGTCACCTCTGCTCTGGCAACCGCAGCTGATGCAGATTACGAGGTGGAGCAAGGAGTTTCGTTTGTGGGCTTGAACGCCTTGATCATGCGCCGGTATATGTACGAGTACGGTTGGAAACACGCCGACTTTGCGCCCTTCTCGATCAACGCCCACGCCAACGCCATGCACAACCCTTTTGCTCGATTGCACCAACCGATCACGGTGGAGCAGTTTGAGAAGGCCAACATGGTCGCTACGCCGATCAACTTGTTGGATGCCTCCCCAATCGGAGATGGTGCGGCGGCGGTGGTGTTGGTGCCGGCGGAGCGGGTGAGCCGGCCGCGGGTCGTGGTGGCTGCTTCGGCGGCCGCTACCGATACCATCGCCATTCACTCCCGGCGCGATCCCCTGTTCCTCTCGGCCGCTTATCAATCTGCCCGACGGGCCTATGCTCAGGCCGGCCTCTCCCCCGACGCAATCGATCTGTTCGAGCTGCACGATGCGTTCTCGATCATGGCCGTGCTCTCGCTGGAAGCCTGCGGATTTGCCGAGCGCGGCCAGGGGCCACGACTGGGCCTGGAGGGTGAGATCGGCATCCACGGGCGCATTCCGATCTGCACTCGCGGCGGACTAAAAGCACGCGGCCATCCGGTGGGGGCCACCGGCGTGTATCAGATCGTGGAAGTGGTTCAGCAACTGCGCGGCGAATGCGGCCCTACTCAGGTGGCAGACGCCCGAAGCGGCATGACTCAAAGCATCGGTGGTTCCGGCGCCACCATCCTGACCCACATCTTACGCCGAGAAGACTGAGCCGGCCGATGGACGATCCTGCCAGGAGGGGAAGCGCATCGGTTGCGGTTGAGAGTGCTGTCTATCGCCAGCTTCATGGCCCTTGGCAGCGGCCAAAACATAATCCACCATCAACGCCGGAATATTCACACCGGTAGTGGCGATGCTGTTGCGGAATTCCATCGTGTGATTGACCTCGTTTACCATCAAGCCGTGCTCGGTTTCAAACAGGTCGATCGCCAACAGGCCGCCGCCAATGGCCTGAGCTGTCTGCCGGCAGATGGCGACCAACTCAGGGGTGAGCGGGCAATTGCTGGCTACTCCGCCGCGAGCGGTGTTCGTAATCCAGTTCTCTGAGGTCCGGTAAATGGCGCAGATTGGCTCCTCCCCGATCACGAAGGCACGGATGTCGCGACCCGGTTTGTGAATGTATTCTTGGATGTAGTACACTTGATGGAGCACGCCCAGGCCGGCCTTGTGTTCGATGAACGCCTCTGCCGCCTGACGATCGTCCACGCGGGCCAGCAAGCGTCCCCACGACCCGATCACCGGTTTGATCACACACGGATATCCCATTGCTTCCACGGCCGCCAAGGCCGACTCTTGATCGAACGCCATGTATACGCGCGGAGTAGGAATCCCTGCGTTCACCAGAATCTGGCTGGTGATGTATTTGTCTCCACAGCGCTCAGCCACCTCAGGAGAATTCACCACACGCACACCGTTGGCGGCAAAGATCTTGGAGATATATAGACCGCGCAAATAGGAAATCGAACGCTCAAACAGAACATCCGCCTGTTCTGGCAGTCGGGCAATATCGAAAAATCGTTCACCATCGTTGATGCGGATCACATCTACGCCTGGCCGACGTTCCAGTTCTTCGAGCAGATATTTCTCCTCCACGCGCAAACGTGAGAACAAAAAGCCTACACGGATCACGGTCCACCTCCTGGAAATAGAATGACAGAGTGAGGTTGCTGTTGCCAGCGTTGGCCCCTCTGGGGGGAAACAAAGATTGCGACCAAACGATCACCTCCTGACCGAGAAATAAAATCAACCCGCCCTCCGGCGGCGGAGAGCGGGTTGGATCGATCCACAGAAACAGCTGTTAAGATGCCCTTGGTTCTCTGTCTCTCATCCAACAAGAACGCCCACAAGTCCGCCAACCGAAGGTTGCGGTTGTGGGCGTGCGCTTGGACTTGATTTCGTAGGAGAGAGGCGATTTCATTGGCCGCTATTCTACCAGCCAAAGGTTAGATGTCAAGAGGAGTGGAGGGTGTTCTATAAATCAGCTAGGATCAAGTAAACCTGCAGTATGGCGATTTGGCGCTTTGAAGGGATTGTGTGATTCCAGTCCTCCGGAGCGCGAGGACGAGATGGCCTTCCGAGCGTGTGGGGACGCCTGTTGTTGTGGAACATCGGGAAGTATATTTCTGGGTGGTGGTTGGTGGGCGTCGAATGCGTCATGGCAAGGACAGAGCGGTATTTTTTAGAACACCCTCAGAGAGGCTTTCGCAGGTCAGAATCGAGGGGTTATCAAGATATGTATACATTATCGCCAAACACTTACAAATTGTGTAGACAAATTTTGAGATAAATCATGATAAAAGTCACTATACGATGTGATTTTTCACCTCTAGTATTTGGGGCTATAGTTGCCCATAATGTCTACAGACTTCCTGGTTTATACTCCATGTGCCGATCGCCTGGAGTGCTTTGCTGATTTGGAGAGGATACTATGGCTCTTGCAACCGACATCAAACCGCCCCCCTCAGCGCCAAAACTCATTGAAGACCTCACCTTTCTCAACGAGGTCGTGGAACGCACGGCAGGTGTCTCGCGCCTGGAGATGTGCATTCAGTGTGGCACGTGTGGTGGGTCCTGCCCTTCGGCGGCCGATATGGATCACACGCCGCGTATGCTGTTCGCTATGATTCGGGCCGGCATGAGACAGGCCGTTCTCATGAGCAATACCCCCTGGATCTGCGTCTCCTGCTATCACTGTGTGGTGCGTTGCCCTCAGAATGTGCACATCGCCGACGTAATGTATACCCTAAAGAGCATGGCTATCGAAGCCAAACTCTATCGCGATTCGACTGCCCCAGACTTTTCCAAGACCTTCGTAGATATGGTCGAGGAATATGGGCGCAGCTACGAGTTTGGCCTGGCCACCCGTCATTATTTGAAGCACTTCCCCCTGCGCTTGCCGGGCATGTCACCGATGGCGTTGGGCATGCTCACCAAAGAGCGCATGAGCATTCGCCCGAAGCGCATCAAGAACATCAAGCAGCTCAAAGCCATTCTGCAACGGGCGAAGGAACTGGATGTTAAGGCCCAGCGGCCAGTCGCCTAACCATCGGCCAGAAAGGATGAGGTTCCTATGACCAAATATCTCTATTATCCAGGCTGCTCGATGGAAACCAGCGCTAAGGCCTACGGCTTTTCGCTGGCCAAGATCGCTCCGCTCCTCGGCTTGGATCTCGAAGAGATCGAGGACTGGAATTGCTGCGGCGCTACGGAATACCTTGGGATCAGCCTTACCCCTGCTTATGCGCTCATCTCGCGCAATCTGGCCCTGGCTGCTCAGCAAGCCAATGGCTCGCGCACGGTGGTTGCACCCTGCTCGGCTTGCTACTTGAACCTGGCCAAGGCCGACTACTACATGCACGAGCAACCCAAACTGGCCCAAAACGTCAACGAAGCGCTCTCGGCCGGTGGGCTTTCCTACAAACCGGGCTCGTTGACCATCCGTCACTTACTCGATGTGATCATCTACGACATCGGCCTGGATGTCATCAAGAGCAAGGTCACCCGGCCGCTCACTGGCCTGCGCGTAGCCCCCTACCTGGGATGCATGGTGCCGCGGCCGGACTACGAAAAGCGCTGGTCGGACCCAGAACATCCGATCGAGCTCGATCTGTTGCTCAAAGCCCTGGGAGCCGAGGTGATCGACTTTCCGCTCAAGACCCATTGCTGCGGCGGCCACATGACCCAGATCGGCCCCGAAACCGCCTTCGAGCTGATCCGCCGCCTGATCGCCTCTGCAGCTCAATACCAGGCCGACATCATGGTCACCCTGTGCCCGATGTGTCAAATGAACATCGACGCCTATCAAGGCGAAGTGAACCATCATTTCGGGACGGTCTATCACATGCCGATCGTCTTCTTTACCCAATTGATCGGTCTGGCCTTTGGCCTGGATGCCAAAGAGCTGGGCTTTGGCCTAGAGCTGGTGAGCGCGCGCAAGGCGTTGGAAAAGATCGGCATTGAAGCGCCAGAGCCCGCGCCGGCAGCGCCGCGACCGCGCAAGCAAGAAGGCCTGCCCATGCCCAAACCGCTCCCGAACAAAGCAACCAAGTTGTCTGAGAAAGGCAAGGTGGAGAAATGACCGGTGGCAACGGACAAAAACCAGTCGAAGAGAGAATCGGCGTCTACGTCTGCCATTGTGGCTCGAACATCGCCGGCATGGTGGACGTTCAAGAAGTGGCCGAGTGGGCTGCTTCGCGCCTGAAACATCGCGGGGTGGTCATCGGTCGCGACTACAAGTTCATGTGTTCCAGCTTGGGGCAAGAACTGATCGAGAAAGACATCAAAGAACTCGGACTCACCCGAGTTGTGGTAGCCGCTTGCTCGCCTCACCTCCACGAAAAGACCTTCCGCACCGCTTGCGAGCGGGCCGGCCTGAACCCCTACCTGTGCGAGCTGGTCTCGATCCGCGAACAAGTCTCTTGGGTGCACACCGATCGCGTGGCAGCCACCTCCAAGGCCAAGGCCATCGTTTCAGGAGGGGTGGAACGCGTGATCTATCACGCTCCGCTTCAACCGCTGCGGGTGCCCATCCACCCCGCAACCTTGGTGGTCGGAGGCGGGATTGCCGGAATCCAAGCTGCGCTTGAGATCGCTAATGCCGGCTATCCAGTGTACCTGGTCGAGCGCGAGCCATCCATCGGTGGACACATGGCCCAATTCGACAAGACCTTCCCCACCCTTGATTGCGCAGCTTGTATCCTGACCCCACGCATGGTAGAGGCCGGCACCCATCCCAACATCACCCTGCTCACCTGGAGCAACGTCGAAAAAGTAGAAGGATACGTCGGCAACTTCACCGTCACCATCCGCAAGAAAGCCCGCAAGGTCAACACCGATCTGTGCACCGGGTGTGGCATTTGCCAAGAAAAATGCCCTAAGAAGGTGATTGACGAGGTGTACGAGGCCGGGTTGGGGTATCGCAAGGCCATCTACACTCCATTTGCCCAAGCGGTACCCAAGTATCCGGTGATCGACGTAGAGAACTGCATCTACTTCGAAAAGGGCACCTGCAAGGCCTGCGAGAAGTTCTGCCCCACCAACGCCATTGATTTCAAGCAAGAAGACGAACTCTTGACCGTGCAGGTGGGCAACATCATCTTAGCAACCGGCTACGACATCTTCGATGCCCGCAAGATCAGCAATTACGGATACGGCCGGTTGGCAAACGTCTTCACTTCGCTAGAGATGGAGCGCATGTGCAACGCCGCCGGCCCGACCAATGGACAGATCGTCCTGCGAGACGGCAAGACCGTTCCCAAGGCGGTGGGCATCATCCACTGCGTGGGTTCACGCGATCGCAACTACAACAACTACTGCTCGGTCATCTGCTGCATGCAGAGCCTGAAATTTGCTCACCTGGTCCATGAACGAACCGGCGCCGTGGTGTACAACTTCTACATTGACATGCGCACGCCGTTCAAAGACTATGACGAATTTTATCAACGCATATTGGAGGAAGGCACTCTCTTCGTGCGCGGCAAAGTGGCCGAGGTCACTGATGCTGCCCGCCTGCCGGGCGAGGAAGGCAAGCTGATCATCCAAGCGGAAGACACGTTGGCCGGCAAGCAGCGCCGCATTCCAGTGGACATGGTCATCCTCTCGGTAGGCTTAGAGCCGCGCCGCGACGCCAAAGAGGTGGCCAAACTGTTCGGCATTTCCTGCTCGGCCAACGGCTGGTTCACCGAGCGACATCCTAAGCTCGATCCAGTTGCCACGATGACCGAGGGCATTTTCATCGCCGGCTGCGCCCAAGGCCCCAAAGATATCCCGGCCAGTGTAGCCCAAGGAGCGGCCGCTGCGGCGCGTGTGCTCGGCAAGATCCAGCAGCGTGAGATCGAACTCGAACCGGTGCGCGCCAGCGTCAATCAGGCCCAATGCTCAGGTTGTCGCATCTGCAATGGCTTGTGCCCGTTCAACGCTATCGCCTTCCACGAAGATCGGATGGTTTCCGAGATCAACCCGGCTCTGTGCCAGGGATGCGGCACCTGCGTGGCCGCTTGTCCGGCCGGCGCTATCAGCGGCACAGGCTTCAGCAACGAACAGATCCTGGCCCAGATTGACGGTCTGCTGTTGCTGAACATTGGCGAGGAGGCAATTGCCTAAGCAGTCCGCGAGGAGAATTCCTATGACCAACGAAACGTTTGAACCCATCATCATTGGCTTCACCTGCAACTGGTGTTCCTATCGTGCGGCGGACCTGGCCGGCACATCTCGCTTGAAATATCCCCCCAACATCCGCCTGATCCGCTTGATGTGCAGCGGACGCCTGGACCCCACCTTCGTCTTCAAAGCCTTGGCTAACGGCGCCGATGGCGTGCTGATCACGGGTTGTCATCCTGGGGAATGCCACTACCTAGAGCAGAACTACAAAGCCTTGCGGCGCTTTCACCTGATGCGACGCACGCTGAAGGGGCTAGGCATCGAACCCGAACGTATCAAACTGGTGTGGGCCTCGGCTGCCGAAGGCGTCAAATTCGCTGCCGAAGCGGCCGCTTTCGTGGAAGAGATCTGTGCCCTGGGACCCTTGCAATGGGGCAAACCCAGAGAAGAACCATCCCATAGAGAGATCGAGGAGGTGCCGGCATGAGTGAGAAACCCAAATTTGCCATGTACTGGGCGGCCTCCTGCGGCGGCTGTGAGATTGCCGTCCTGAACATCGATGAAAAAATCCTCGACGTAGATGCCAATTTTGAAGTCGTCTTCTGGCCGGTGGCCATGGATGCCAAGTACAAAGACTTGGAGGCCATGGAAGACGGCTCGATCCTGCTCACCTTATTCAACGGCGGCATCCGCAACGACGAGAACGAATACCTGGCCAAGCTTCTGCGCCGCAAATCCAAGATCCTGGTGGCCTTTGGTTCCTGCGCTTGCGAAGGATGCGTCCCAGGCCTGGCCAACCTGAGCCCGGCCGAGGAGATCATCACCACGGCCTTCCACACCGTCTCCACCGACAACCCGAACGGCGTTCACCCGCAACCGACCTACAAAGCCCCGGAAGGGGAGCTCCACATCCCACGCCTCCTCCCGGTGCTCAAGACACTCGACCAGGTGGTGGAGGTAGATTACTACATGCCGGGCTGCCCGCCCGAGAGTCACCAGATCGCCGCTGTGATCGACCTGGTGATCCAGGTTTTGCAAGGCAAGGCCGAACTTCCTCCTAAAGGGACCGTGATCGGCGCTGGCATTTCCACCGTGTGCGATGAATGCCCGCGCAAGCGCAACGTCAAGACCATCAAATCCTTCACCCGCATCTTCGGCCAGCCACTCGATCCTGAGCTGTGCCTACTGGAGCAGGGCATCCCCTGCAACGGCATCGCTACCCGCAGCGGCTGCGGCGCCCGCTGTCCATCGGCGGGAGCGCAATGCATCGGCTGCTATGGGCCGGCCGAGGGTGTCCTCGACTACGGCGCCCGTCTGATCACCGCCTATGCCTCGGTGGTCGATGCCAATGAACCGGACGAGATCGAGCGCATCCTGGATGGCATTCCCGATCTGGTTGGCCAGTTTTACCGGTTCAACCTGGCCGGTTCTCTGCTGAAAGCCGGCCAGACGGCCTGGAAACCCAACGGCGGCAACGGCAGATAGGAGGTACCTCATGACCCAACGCATTACCATTGACCCGATCACTCGCCTCGAAGGCCACGGCAAGATCGAGATCTTCCTCAACGAAGAAGGGGAAGTCGCCAACACCTACTTCCAGATCCCCGAATTGCGCGGCTTCGAGCGCTTCTGCGTGGGCCGGCCCATCGAAGAAATGCCTCTACTCACCAATCGCATCTGTGGCGTGTGTCCCGAAGCCCATCACATGGCCGCTGCCAAAGCCGCCGATGCCGTCTACCACGTTGACCCGCCGCGCACCGCCAAGATGCTGCGCGAACTGCTTTACTCAGCGTTCTACGTCACCGATCACACCACCCACTTCTATGCCTTGGCCGGCCCTGACTTCGTCATGGGTCCCGACGCTCCGGTGGCCGAGCGCAACATCCTGGGCGTGATCCACAAGGTGGGTCTGGAGATCGGCAGCAAGGTGATCCGAGCCCGCAAATATGGCCATACTGTGGTCGAGATCATCGGCGGGCGCAAAGTTCACCCCTGCACTTCCATCCCAGGCGGCCTGACCAAAGGCATCACCGAAGAGCAGCGCCTCGAGATCCTCGAGATGGGAAAGTGGGCTGTCGAGTTCGCCCAATTCTCGCTCAAACTGTTCAGCGACATCGTGCTGAGCAACAAGGCCTACGTTGACCTCATCCTGGGCGACATCTACACCCACCGCACCTACTACATCGGCACCGTAGACGAAAACAACCGCGTCAACTTCTACGACGGCAAAGTGTCGGTCGTAGACCCCCAGGGGAACCGCATCGGCAAATACGCTCCGCACGAATACACCGAGTGGATCGCCGAACACGTCGAGCCGTGGACCTACCTGAAATTCCCCTATCTCAAGAAAGTGGGATGGAAGGGCTTCGTGGACGGCAAAGACTCGGGCGTCTACTGCGCCACGCCGCTCTCCCGCCTGAACGCTGCCGATGGCATGGCCACGCCGCGTGCCCAAGAAGAATACGAGCGGTTCTACGCCACCCTGGGCGGCAAACCCGTCCATCAGCGTTTGGCCACCCACTGGGCGCGTCTGATCGAACTCCTCTACGCCGCCGAGCGCTGGGTGGAATTGGCTTCCGACCCCGAAGTGGCTGGTCCCAACTTTCACACCGTGCCTACCGAAATGCCCACCGAAGGCGTAGGGATCGTCGAAGCCCCGCGCGGCACCCTCACCCATCACTACCGGACCGATGAACGAGGCATCGTGACCAAAGCCAACCTGATCGTCGGCACCACCAACAACTACGCCCCGATCAGCATGTCTATCAACAAGGCGGCCCGCACCCTGATCAAGAAAGGCCAACAGATCACCGAGCCCATCCTGAACATGATCGAAATGGCCTTCCGGCCCTACGATCCCTGTTTTGGCTGCGCAACCCACACCCTGCCCGGCCAGATGCCGCTCGAGGTGACCATCCGCAACGCCCAGGGCGAAGTCGTCCAAGTCCTAAAACGCTGATATCTCTCTGCACGGTCGGGCATCGGAGGCCACGCGGCATATAAGGGCCTCCGGTGCCCGACATGGAGCGATCCACCCATGCGAACGATTGTCATTGGTCTAGGCAATCCCATCCTGGGCGACGATGGGGTAGGCTGGAAAGTAGCTCAAGCGGTGCTGCAGCGAAACGAGACCGAGAGTCGCTTCTCGTTGCTGCAACCGGCCGGCTGCAAAGAGATGCATCACCCATGCCCGGTGGAAGTGGAATGTGTTTCGCTGGGTGGCCTAAGCTTGATGGAACGTTTGATCGGCTACGATCGGGCCATCCTAATCGACGCCATGCAAACTGGACAACGGCCGGTAGGAACGGTCCATGTCTGTACCCTAGAGGACCTGCCCAACCCCTCGGCCGGCCATTCCACCTCGGCCCACGACACTTCGCTGATGACCGCCCTGGAAATCGGCCGGCGGATGGGCTTGCACCTGCCCTCCCAGATCGACGTCGTAGCCATCGAAGCCGAACAGGTCTACAATTTTTCAGAAGACCTCTCGCCGCCGGTAGCAGCCGCCATCCCTCAGGCCTGCCAAGCGGTTCTCAACCTGCTCAAATCCATTTACGATCCGCTCGAACACAAGGAGTCGGCATGATCTCCCCCGAACTGCTTCGTCGTTTCCTCTTTTTCAGCTTCCTCGACGATGCTCAATTGAAAGCTGTGGCTATGATCGCCGACGAGATAAGCTACGACAAGGGTGCCGTCATCATTGAGGTCGGCCAGCCGGCTGACGCTCTTTTTGTGCTGATCGAAGGCGACGTTTCCTACTATCTCGTGGCGACCTCCGAACACGATCCCTACTACAAGAAAGAATATTTCATCTCCAAGATCAACCCGGGCGAGGTGTTTGGCGCCTCGGCCATGATTGAACCGTACGTCTACACTGCTACCCTACAAGCCGACAAACCCTCCAAGGCGATCAAGATCAATGCGCCGGCTCTGCGCGCTCTATGCGAGTTGGATCTAAAACTCTCTTGTGGCCTACACCGAGCAATCGCCCAGGTGATGATGGAGCGACTGCAACAAACCCGCATCCAACTCGTCGCCGCAAAACCCTGATATTCATTTGGCCTCCCCCCTCTCCCTCCGGCCCGATCTGGGCCGGGATTGTTTTATAATGACCCCGTGTCTACCCACCGAAATTTAGCGATCCTTTTTCTCACGTTAGTGGTGAACCTGCTCGGCTTTGGGATCATCATCCCAATCTTGCCCTTTTACGTCGAGCGTTTTGGCGGCAGCGGTTTGCAGATGGGCATGCTGATGTCAATCTTCTCGCTGATGCAGTTCGTATTCTCGCCCATCTGGGGTGGCCTCTCCGATCGCGTCGGTCGAAAGCGGGTGCTGATGATCGGCGCCCTGGGAAACGCCATGAGCATGGCCCTGATGGGATTGGCCCGGGAATACTGGCTGCTCTTCTCAGCGCGGATGCTCTCAGGCATGCTCTCCTCGGCCACGCTGCCGGCAGCCATGGCGTTTATCAGCGACATCACCGACGAAAAGCACCGCAGCGGCGGCATGGGGCTCTTCGGGGCCGCCTTCGGGCTGGGCATGGTGCTCGGCCCGGGGATCGGCGGCGTTTTGTCCCAGGTGACGCTAGAAGCACCGTTCTTCTTCGCCTCAGGCGCGTCCTTGGTAGCCGTGGCCCTGACCGGGTTCCTGCTTCCCGAATCGCTTCCCGCAGAACGACGCCTAGGGCACGAACATCGCATCCGTAGCGTGGACCTGGGTCTGATGTTCCGCTCGCTTTCTGGGCCGATCGGTTTCCTGCTGATCTTAGCCTTCCTTCACAACTTTGCTCTGACCAACTTCGAGGGCATCTTCGGCTTCTATGCCCAACGACGATACAATTTTGACCCTCCAACCATCGGCCTGATCATGGTGACGATTGGACTCATCGCCACTGTGACTCAAGGCGTGTTAACTGGCCCCTTCACTCGTCGCTTTGGGGATGTGGCTGTGATCCGTGCAGCGCTCTTTGCCAGCGCCCTGGGGTTTGTGAGCATGACGCCGGTGTCCACCTTAGACGCCTTGCTGTTGACCAGTGGCTTCTTTGTGCTGAGCAACTCCCTATTGCGTCCTAGCGTGGCCGCGCTGACCTCCAAACGAACCCCTCTGCCTCAAGGCGTGACCATGGGGATAGCCAACGCCTTCATGAGCTTAGGCCGCATCCTTGGCCCGCTGTGGGGAGGCAAGATGTTGGATATCAACTTGAACTACCCCTTCCTTTCCGGAGCCTTGGTGATGTTGGCGGCTGGCTTTGCCGGCTTGGTTTACCTGCGCCACGAAGAGCGGGTGGCCGCCCAAGCTGCCAACAGCGATTAGCCGGCCCTATCCTTCGCCCAACTTGGGCGTCGGCTCCGGATGCGCCCGATGGGACAGATAATTTTCCATCCAGAAAATGATCAACGCTAGCCAAACCAGGCTAAAGCCGATCAGGCGCGTCTGATCGAGCGGCTCGTGATACACCAACACCCCCAATAGAAACTGCAGGGTGGGGGCGATGTATTGCAACAACCCGATCACGGTCAGCGGAATAGCTCGCGCTGCTGAGGCGAACAACAACAGCGGGACAGTGGTCACCACCCCGGCACCGAACATCAACAAATCGGATTCCCAACCGCTGTGCAAGAACACCCCCTGACCGCGCATTTCGCTGGCGATCAAGTAGCCCAGAGCAGGCAGGAAGAGCAGGCCGGTCTCAAGGGTCAAACCGTAGAGCGATCCCAACGGAGCCAGTTTCTTTACCAAGCCGTAGAGGGCAAACGAAAATGCCAAAGCGAGGGCGATCCATGGTAGGCGGCCGTGTCGCAGGGTCAAATAGGTCACGCCCAGGGCCGCCAAGCCGATCGGCGCCCACTGAGCCGGCCGGAGCCGCTCGCGCAACACCATCACCCCAAGAAAGACGCTTAGCAAGGGGTTGATGAAATACCCCAGGCTGGTCTCCACGATGTGGCCGGCGTTCACCGCCCAGACGTAGATCAACCAATTGATGGCGATCAGCACCGCAGCAAACGAGTAGATGCGGATCATCTTTCGATTCAAGTGGGCGTAAAAATCGTTCCATTGTCTAGTGACCAACAGGATGCCCACCAGCAACAGGAACGACCAGCCGATGCGATGTCCCAACAATTGCAGGGCCGGCACGTGCTGGAGCAACTTCCAGTAAACTGGGAACAATCCCCACAACAAGTAGGCTCCCAGGCCTGACAAAATGCCTCTATTCATCTCGTTTTTGCTCTCTCCGGGGAAAATTTCGCTAATCCCAATCGATCGGTTGGCGGCCGGCAAAGCCGGTCTCCACCTCATGCCAGAACTGCACCTGGCTCTCGCCATACTTCCAGCACAGGTATACCATACGGCCCTCGTGCCAGGCCGGGAAATCCACCAAACCAACTGTGATGTCTTTGACTTCCACACCCATCGCTTGGATCTGGTGCAGCAATTCATGCAACCGCTCAAAATCTGGGACCAACTGCGCCAGCCGAGGGTTTCCGCCGTTGCCAACCGATTTCTCGATCACCGCCCATAGCTCGGGCTGCAGCGCCTGAACTCGCTCGGCAATCTCCATCGCCTCGCGAACCAGGGGGTGTAAGATGGGCAACAGGGCGTTTGCTTCGTGGGGGCGAAAGTAACGGGGCACGAGATAAAGTATAACGGGAAAGAGAGAATCAGGAAATGGGAACGGCGATGGGCGATGGCTGACGGATCAGCAGATGCGCGGCAGCATTTCGCCGGCCAGCATGTCCAAAATGCGAGTGGCGCCGATGGCCGTTCGCAAGAGCACTCGCCCCGGCGGATCGGCGGTCACCTGACCGATCAGGGTGGCTTCTTCACCGTAGCGGGTACGCCGCATGGCCTCAAGCAGGGCGTCGGCCTCATCGGCCGGCACAATCGCCACCACCTTGCCCTCGTTGGCTACATAAAGCGGGTCAAAGCCTAGCATCTCGCAGGCTGCCAACACCGCCGGCCGGATGGGGATGGCCGCTTCATGGATCACTAGACCACATCCTGATTGGCGAGCGATCTCGTTTAGAGTCGTAGCCAGCCCACCACGGGTGGGATCGCGCAGCACATGCAAATCGGGTGCTGCGTCCAACATGACTTGGATCAGGCGGTTGAGCGGGGCGACGTCGCTTTGCAGGTCCGTTTCAAAGCCCAGTTCGCCACGAGCGCTGAGCACAGCAATCCCGTGATCGCCGATCGGGCCGGAGAGGACCACTACATCGCCCGGGCGCGCCTGAGCGCCGCCGATCAGCCTGCCGGGCCGGCGAAGGCCGACCCCGGTGGTAGTGATATACATCCCATCGGCTTTGCCCTTCTCCACCACTTTGGTGTCGCCGGCCACGATCTGCACTCCCGCCTCCTCGGCAGCCGCCTTCATCGAAGCGACCACTCGTTCGAGGGTGCTCAGGGGCAATCCTTCTTCGAGGATAAAACTTGCCGTCAGGTAGAGCGGGCGTGCTCCCAGCATGGCCACGTCGTTTACCGTGCCACACACCGCCAACCGGCCAATATCTCCCCCTGGAAAGAAAAGCGGCGAAACCACGTGCGAATCGGTGCTGATCGCCAGACACCCTTCGGCGATCTCCAACGAGGCAGCGTCATCGCCGGCGCGCAGGACAGGATTATCAAAAGCCGCCAGAAAGATTTGGCGGATCAGATCGTGCGTCATTTTCCCGCCTGAGCCGTGGCCGAGCACGATCTGCTCGTTGTGTGGCAGGGGAACTGGACACACCGGGCTTTCAAACGCTGGAAGCTGAACAGGCTTGGGATCGTCGGACATGGGTAGCTCCTACCGTCCATAACGATAATAAGCAGCGCATGCCCCTTCTGAAGAGACCATTGTGGCCCCCAGTGGATGTTCTGGTGTGCACTCCTTGCCGAAGGCCAGGCAATCCCGCGGCTTCTTCTGCCCTTGCAGAATTTGGCCGGCAATGCAGATCGGCGATTCCTGAGGGCGAATGGCCTCCACATCGAAACGCTTCTCAGCGTCAAACTCGGCAAACTCTGGGCGCAGCCACCAGCCGCTCATCGGGATGACGCCGATCCCGCGCCAGGTGCGATCGCACTCCTCAAACACCTGGCGGATGGTCTCCTGGGCCGCCCGGTTGCCCTCTAACGTCACCGAGCGAGCGTAGGCGTTCTCCACTGCCACTCGTCCTTCTTCGAGCATACAAATGGTGTGCCAGAGACCCTGGGCCAAGTCGAGCGGCTCAAAACCGGTCACAGTCATCGGCACCCGATACTTCTCAGCCAGAGGCAGATACTCCCAATAGCCCATCACGGTGCAGACGTGGCCGGCCAGCAGGAACCCTTGCACGCGGTTGGCTGGCGCACTCAAGATGGCCTCCATGGCCGGCGGCACCCGCACATGCGACACCAGGATGGAATAATTCTTCAACCCCAGGCGGCGGGCCGCCAGCACGCTCATCACGTTGGGCGGCGCTGTGGTCTCAAAGCCGATGGCGAAGAACACCACCTGCTTCTCTGGGTTCTGGCGGGCGATCTCCACCGCGTCGAGCGGCGAGTACACCACCCGCACTTGTCCGCCGGCTGCTTTGACCGAGAACAGGTCGCGCCCCGAGCCCGGCACGCGCAGCATGTCCCCATAGGAGCAAAAGATCACCTCCGGACGAGAGGCGATGGCCAGGGCTTTATCGATCAGCTCCAGCGGTGTGACGCACACCGGACAACCCGGGCCGTGAACCAACTCGATCTCCGGCGGCAGCATCTGGTCCAGGCCGTAGCGCACGATGGAGTGGGTCTGGCCGCCGCAGATCTCCATGATCACCCAAGGGCGGGTGACCAGGCGGCGAATGCGCTCCATCACGCCTTGAACCAGAGCTGCATCACGATACTCAGTAACGTATTTCATGGACGTCGTGCGCTTCGAGAGGCGAGCGTCCTCTCAGCCGGGCGGCGGGCCAAGTTCGGATTCCAGGTCGGCGATCTGGCGCAGCAGGGCCAGCGTCTCTTGCGCCTCTTGCTCGCTCACCAGGTTGAGGGCAAAGCCTACGTGGACAATGCAGTAATCCCCCACCTGGGCCTCGGGCACATAGGCCAGGCAGGTCTCGCGGACCACTCCGCCGAAGTCCACCTTGGCCATCGGCATCCCGTTTCGTTCGTACTTCTCGATAATCTTGCCGGGCACTCCAAGACACATACAACGGCTCCTTTCAGGAGGTGGGCAGGCCATGCGAACGCCACCGCTCGGCGGCGATCACCGCCTGCCCCAGCGACAGCCCACCATCATTGGTCGGCACCTGTTGATGTATGTATACCGTAAAGCCAGCGGCTTCTAAAAGTGACAAAGTTCGTCCAAGTAGGGTGATATTTTGCCATACTCCCCCCGAAAAAGCCACTTCGTTCACGCCAAACCGCTGGCGCAAGTCGCAACACGCTTCATAGCAGACTTGGACCAAGCCGTTGTGAAAGCGGGCGGCCATTCTGCCGAACGGAACCCCAGCCAACGCATCGGCGATCAAGGCCTCTATGGCGGTTCGCACCTGAACCCGATCCTGACTCCACACGAACGGATAAGCACCTCGCTCCAGCGGATCCACCGCCGCCTCGAACTCAATGGCCGCTTGGGCCTCGTAGTTCACCGTCTGCCGGCCGCCGGCCAGGGCCGCCGCTGCGTCGAACAGCCGGCCCAGGCTAGAGGTGAGCGGTGTGTTGACCCGCGCTTGCAACTGGGCGCGCAGCCGCAGACGGTCTTCGGCGCACAGGGCCCGGACCGGCGCCAAGCCCTGCTCCCACTCCAGGCCTAATGCCCAGAGCAGGGCCAGCGCCGTGCGCAGCGGCTTGCGAATGGCGGAGTCGCCCCCGGGCAGGGGAAACCTCTCGAGATGAGCTAGCCGTTGGTAAGCGCGGTAGTCGGCCAGCAAGATCTCGCCACCCCAGATGGTGCCGTCGTCGCCGTAGCCGGTGCCATCAAAGGCCAGGCCGATCACCGGGCGGGAGCCATCTAAACCGTGTTCGGCCATGCAGGCGGCGATGTGAGCATGGTGATGTTGGATCCAAAACAGCGGCAGGCCTTGGCGTTCGGCGCGCTCTTGGGCGTAGCGGGTAGCCAGGTAGTCTGGGTGCAGGTCGCAGGCCAGGGCCAGCGGTTGCACTCGGAACAGACGCTCAAAGTGGGCAATCCCCTGTTCAAAGGAACGCAGGGTTTCGTAGTTTTCCATGTCGCCGATATGGTGGCTGAGGAAGGCATAGCGCCCGTTGGTGAGGCAAAAGGTGTTTTTGAGTTCGGCGCCAGCGGCTAGCAAATGGGGCGCTTCGAAGGGCAGTTTGACCGGGAAGGGTGCGTAGCCACGGGAGCGGCGCAGGGGATAGAACCAGGCCGTCTCTGGGGTTGATCCTTCGTCGGGGATCAGGGTTGTAGATGGAGAGGCAAGGGGCAGGTTAGGAGAGGGGTGGGGAGAAGAGGAAGCTGGCTCAGCGAGGCCGGCTGGGGCGTGGATCGATTCGGGAGCGGAGAGGGGGCCGGGGGCCGGCGGCGAGGAGGGCCAGGGGCCAGGATTGCAACCGGGGAGGGCCGAACCCGCGCGGGGTAGGTTGAGGCGGGAAGGACCGGCCGGGGAGGTAGGGCCGGCCTGGGGAGGGGGATCCCCGCGCCGGGGTCGGTGGACGATTCGTACCACTGAGTCGTCGCAACGGATGTGAATGTCGCGGTTGTGGAGGAGGAAGGCGTCGGCCAGGGAGGCCAGGCGTTCTCGGGCTTCTTGGTTGTCAGTGGCGATCGGTTCTTCGGAGAGGTTGCCGCTGGTCATTACCAGAGGCGACATGTCAAAGCTCAGGCCGGAGAAATCGGGATCGGCAAAGAGCAGGTAGTGGAGGGGGGTGTAGGGGAGCATCACGCCCAGGGTGGTTTGACCTGGGGCGACTTCCGGCGCGATCGTGGACTCGGGCCGGCGCTCGAGGAGGACAATGGGGGCGGCGGGAGAGGTCAGCAAGTCACGCTCGGCCGGCCAGAGGCGGCAGTGTTGTTCTATAGTAGCCAGGTCAGGCATCATCAGGGCGAAGGGTTTGTCGACGCGCAGTTTGCGGCGGCGAAGTTCGGCCACGGTTTCGGAGCGGGTGGCGTCGCAGGCTAGGTGAAAGCCGCCTAGGCCTTTGATGGCCAGGATGTAACCCTCGAGCAGGAGGCGACGGGCGTGACGAATGGCCTGGTCGCCCGTGGAGAGCATGACGCCGTTCTTCTCTAGCCAGACGTATGGGCCGCAGGCTGGGCAGGCCACCGGTTGGGCGTGGAAGCGACGATCGGCCGGGTGGTGGTATTCGCGCTCGCAGGCCGGACACATGGGGAAGGCCGCCATGGTGGTCTGGGGGCGGTCGTAGGGGATGTTGCGGATGATGGTGAAGCGGGGGCCGCAGTTGGTACAGTTGATGAACGGGTAGCGGTAGCGCCGATCGGCAGGATCGAAGAGTTCGCGCAGGCAGTCGCGGCAGATGGCTACGTCGGGCGAGATGGGTTGAAAGGCGGAAGGGATGGCCTGGGAGTGGCGGATCTCGAAGGTTTGGAAGCCGTTGGGGGGACCGAAGGAGACGTGGAGGGAATCGATGCGGGCCAGAGGCGGGGCTTCGCTGCGCAGACGTTGCAGGAAGTCTTGGACGACGGCCGGCTCGCCATCCACTTCGATCTCGACGCCGGCCGAGGTGTTTTTGACCCAGCCGGTAAGCCCCAGGCGAACGGCCAGGTTGTAGACGAAGGGTCGGAAGCCCACCCCTTGGACGATGCCGGTGATGTGGATGCGGGCGCTGTGCATGGGACAGGCTTAGGTTGCGCGGGCCTGATGGATCAGCCAGTCTACCCAGGCGCTTAGGCCCTCGCCGGTGCGGCAGGAGAGAGGGAAGGTGAGCACGCCGGGGTTGAGGGCTTCTACGCCGCGTCGGAAGTAGTCCATGCGAAAGTTGAGGTAGGGCAGCAGGTCGATTTTGTTGATCACCAGGACATCCACGCCGCGGTACATGCCTGGGTATTTGTAGGGTTTGTCGTCGCCTTCGGGGGTGGAGGCGACCAGCACAGAAGCGTGCGCACCTAGTTTAAAGGAGGCTGGACACACCAGGTTGCCGACGTTTTCCACGATCAGCAGGTCGAATTGGCTCAGGTCGAGCTGTTCGAGGGCGCTGCGCAGCATGACGGCGTCGAGATGGCACTCGCCACCAGTGTTGATCTGGATGGCAGCCTGGGCGCCGGCGGCGGCAGCCCGATCGGCATCCAGGGAGGTGGCGATGTCTCCTTCGACCACGGCTACCCGCAGGCGACCATCGAGACGAGCCAGGGTTTGTTCGATGAGGGAGGTTTTGCCGGCCCCGGGAGACGCCATCAGGTTGATGGCGAACACGCCAGCCGCATCGAGACGGGCGCGGTTTTCTTCCGCTAGGCGATCGTTGGCGCTAAGGATGTTTTCGACGATTTTGATCTGACGAGGCATAGTGGAGTTCATTCGGAGAGAAGGTAGGAATATTATAGTCGAGAGAGCCGGAGAAGGGAAGCAAGGAGAATGGAAGAACAGGTTATTCGATGTCGATGGCTTCGAGGAAGCATTCTTCGCCGGCGAGGATTTTGGCCCCTACGCTGCCGCAGGTTGGACAGAGGAGTTCACCTTGTTGGGGGCGATATTTGTTAAAGCACACCATGCATTGCAACTCGGCCGGCACCCGGCGGAAGTGCAAGCGAGCCCCTTGGGCGATGGTGTCTTTGGCGATGATATCCCAGTAGAACTGGATGGAGTCGTCTACCATGGACGAGAGTTCGCCGATGACGATGTGTAGATCGGTGATGCGCTGGGCATTGGCCTGTTGCGCATGGCGTAGGGCAATTTCGAGCAGGGATTGGGTGAAGGGAAGTTCATGCATGGGCACAAGGTCGAGATGAATAGGTGACGTCGAAGGGGTCGCGCAGCCGAAGGTGGAGCCAAGGAGAGGGCCAGAGGCTCGTCAAAGGGAGCGGGCCGGCGAAGGGCGATCATTTTGCTTTGCGGCGGATCTGCCATGCTTGATTGTTCGCTGCGCGGGGCGGAAACACTCCTTGTTCTACCGAACGCAACTCTTGAATGGTGAAGAACGCCTTTGGGTGAGATTGGCGGATGATATGGAGTACTTGGGGTAGATTGGAGCGATCGACGATGGTGTAGATTAGCTGCACCGGTCCTTTGGCGCCTTGGCCGTCCACCGCTGTCACGCCGTAGCCGTGGGCGTATAACTCGTCCCTCAGGGAGTTCTGGGTGCCTGGCAGGATGGCGCGCACCACTACCCTGCCAAGCGCCAGCCGCTCTTCGATCCACATGCCTACGTAGTTGCCGGTGGCAAAGCCGGCCGCGTAGCCTAGGTAGGCTGCCAGGTTGTTGGTGCTGCGGGCGATCTCGGAGATGATGCTTACCCAGATGAAGACTTCCACAAAACCCAGCAGGGGAGCCAGGTGTTTGCGACCGCGCGAGGTGAAAATGATGCGCAGTGTTCCGAGCGAAACGTCGATCAGGCGCGCCACAAACACAGCCAACGGCAAGATCACCCAGCCATACCAGTCGAATTCCATGCACGGCTCCTTTGCTCTCTCAATCTATCCGGCCTTGGCGCACAAAGCGGGTCAACTCACTGACGCTCCATTGTTCGATGCCCAATTTTTCCACTGTCCGCCCGCGGCGCCAATAATCGGTGCGATGGATGATGCTGGCCAGACGAATGATGCTCTCCATGCCGCGCACCGACACCCCATAGCGCATGCCCAGCGAAGCGATCGGCACCAGGCTCATGGGCACGTCTTCAAAGATGTAGCGGTGGTTGAGGGTCGGCGGGGCTTTGATGCCGTAGTAGCCGGGTTGGTTGTGAATGGCTTGGTAGAGATCTTCGCCTTCGGTGTTGTAAGCCATTTTGAGCCACTCCAGGGCGGTGCGGGCGCGGATGCCCAGGGCCGAGGCCACGGTGACCCGCTCACGGTCGAGCACTTCAAGCACCCGCGCCACAGAGGGGGTGACACCGTCAATGTAGAATTGGTAATCGCCGTGGGTGGCCTCAATCCAGCCGGCATTGAGCAGGGTGAGCGCCGGGTGAAAGATGGCGCCCATGTTGTTCAGGCCAGTGTTCAGCACGTCGATTCCGTCAATGAACTGGGGATAGGCTTCGTGAATCACGGCCAGCACTTGTTCGTTGCGGACGGCCGGCAGGGCCGCTAGGGGGACGGCTTCTTTGATGCGAAAGATGCGCGCCTGGGCCGGCCCATCGGAACGGGAGGCGTAGATGAACGTCTCGGCCTCGGCGATGGTCACATCAGCCCGACAGCCCCGATCGCGGATGACCTTTAGAAACTCGATCGCCCCACACGTCCGACCGGGATGGAGCACCACGATCTGGCCGTTCTTGAGGTGGGGAGCTACGGCAGCTGCTACATCGGCATGGGCAGAAGACGGCACCACAACGTGGATCACCTCGGCCGGCTGCACGGCTTCTTCTATATCGGAGGTCACTTTGCTCAGTTTGGCAAAGCCGTGCGGCCCGCCTTCTTGGTTGCTATCCACTTCGATCCCGCCGCGTTTGCGGATCAACTCGATGTTGGCTGCCGTACGGTTGTACAGCGTCACGGAAAAGCCCAGCAGAGCCAAATGGGCGGCCATCGCCTTGCCGCCATGGCCGGCCCCGATCACGGTATGCTTCCTGCTCATACTATCGCCTCCAGGATGGGATGTTGGTGCAAAACGCCGAGGGTCACTTCCACTTCCTTGCCATCAGCTGAGCAAGCGTTCGATTCGCTGTCGCTCCGAGATAGGGTTGCCGCGCTCGTCCACGCTCACACAGGCCCCGTCCACAATGCGCGTGCGTGCTTGGCCGCGACCGAACTTGTTGTTGCGCAGTTGTGGCGCATCCATCACCCCGGTGGTCACTGCGCGAGTCAGAGTGACCGGGTCGGTAAAGGGGTCGGAGACGTCGGGGCCGGCTAGAGAGCGAATGGCATCGAGAATCGCCCGCACCTCCTCGGCCAGTTCGGCCCGCCGGCGAGCGATGGCCGGATCGGCAGTCATATCTGGAGCCCCTCGGATGGCATTTTCGATCGCCCGGCGGGCGATCTTGGCGGCTTCGATCACGTCGTCGGCGGTGGCGGCGTGATGGGCCTCGGTGTGGCCGACGATGTGATAAATATGAGGCCGAACGGCCATCTGCAGATAGGTCGCAGCGGCCAGATGGCCACGCGCCGCGTCGGGGTCGAGCGGATGCGAGAGTAATCCGATGCGAGTTTGCTTCCAGATGCGAAAATTCTCGTTCTCCAGAGGGCGAATCGCATCCAGGATGGTCAGCATCTTAGCCAGATCCATGGCATCGCTCAACCCTGGTGGGCTGTTGAACATCATCTGGGCGATGTAATCCTTCACCCCGAAGGCGCGGGCGTTGTAGGCCGAGAGAAACGCCGACACCACGAACACCGCATCCGAGGCGTCGCGCATTCCCCAGTGATGGGGCTCATTCAACTCGACAGGGATGTTGTGCTGGCTGTACCACTCCATCACCCGCTGATGTTCGCGAATCGAGCCTTCTAAGTCCCACGGGCCGCGGCCGTCCATCTGATTGAACCAGAAGAGAGGAATGGCGCACCAGGCGATGTTGATGGTCTCCACGTACATTTCTGCCAGGCGGATGAAATCGTCGGTTCCGGAGTAGGTGCGGAGCAAGGGATAGTTGCCGCGGCGGCTAGCGGCGTAGAGGGCGCGGTAATCGTCTGCTGAACGGACTGGCACGCCGCCGGCCCCGCGCCGTCGAGGGTCTTGCCGCTCGGGGTGGAAGAAGTTCTCCTGGGCATCCTGATCGATCCCCAGCGAGATCACATCCAACACCTTGGCCTCTGCGATCCTGGCAATCCCTGCGAGAGTGGCCTCCATGGTGGGCAACCCAAAGTGATGGCGCAGGATCGGATAGGGCGACTTCCAGCGGATGCGCTCCACGGTCGTTTGAGGGTAGCGGTTCCCTTCTGAACCTCGAACCGATTCGCCTCGCAAATAGCCCAAGATCTCCTCGACCGGCTCATTTCCGTCAAAGACGCGTTCAAAGAAGCCCAAGGCGCGGGCGCGTTCGGCCACCGGCGGAGTGCCGCCGAAGACAAAGCGCACGCCGCGGGCATGTAAGTCGGAGGCCGCTTCAGCGAACTGACCTAGCAAGCGTTCCCCGGTTTCTGGCGTTAAGCGATACGAAACGCCCACCAACTCGGCTTGTCGCTGCTCGGCTGCGCGCAGCACCTCTTCGATCGGCGTCGCCGGCCCCAAGAAGACTGTCTGCCAGCCGGCGGCCTCAGCCAAGCGCAGAAAATTGAATATCCCGGCCACATGGACACATTCTCCTAAGGCTGCAGCCACAACCGTTTTCTGTTTCATAGTTACTCCTTTCCGATAAAACCGACCTTTCCCCTGGGCTGTCTCTGACTATTATAAGTCACATCGCTCGGCCACAAGCGACGTTCGCTATCAAAACGGTAAGCTGTCAACAACAAAATTGTGATACCTGAGACTTTCGCTTAGGCGGGCCTGAAGGCAGGGATATGCGGCCGGCGAACTTCTGCTCGCAAGTAGTCGCTGAGCAGGTCGTGCTTGGTTTGGCACAGTGTTTTGCCTAACTCCTCGGCCTTGACTTTGAGTGAGGGCCAGGCATGGCAACAACAAGCTCAGTTATTATGCCCACATGATACCATGGCAACGTTGCAAGCGAAAGCCCTGTAAATAAAGTTCAGGAGTCTCTAGATTCCATCACTCCCGATAACGCACCGGCGCCTCGCTCATGCCGCGCCAGAGGAACTCGCTCAGGCGCTCTCCTAGGACGATTTCTGCCCAGCCGCTCTGACTCGGTTTTTCCCAGCAGACCGCCTCGTACAGGCTCCAGCGATCCAGGTCAAAGGCCGACTGGAACAAGTCGGCGTAGACGCGGACGGCATCCAGCGCCAGGGCGTAGGCCAGCGCCATCCAGAGCAGGGAGAGAAGCGCCGCCCAGGGCCAGGGGAAAGCCCAGAGAGGGAGAGCAGGCCCCAGGTCCACAGCGCGACGCGCAGATCGAGCACCCGGTGCGCTTCGGCCAGGGTGTTCGCGGGCGTCTTTGGGAAGCAGCAGCCACAGGCCCAGCCAGCAGATGACCGCCTCCAGCCCGTAGCGTTCCCGCGGGGCTGCTTCGGCGGCGCGCAGCGCGTTGCCCGGAGCGGTCAGCGGCGTTACGGGGCGGCTAATCGCGCCAGGGCGATGCTCTGCCGGTTGTCCCAGGCCCGCTTCGCTGGGCCGACCGGGATGTTGAAGAGGCGCGTCTGCAGGTTGCCCTCGCCCAGGACGGACAGGCGCACAGCGCCGCACCCCGGCGGCTGCTCGACGATCATCCAGAAATGATAGATGCCCAGCACCGGTTTGTCCTTGGGGCGCAGTTCCCAGTAGGGCATTCGCTCCTGATCGCCGAAAAAGCCCAGCATCACCGGCGTCACTTGGCCCAGGTGCAGGTCCGTGCCGATCCTGCCCGCCTCGGCCTCCAGCGGCCCGGCTTTCAGCCCCAGGCCGACCTCGACCTTGACCGTCGCCGGGGCGCCCCCGTAGAGGCGCTGCGGGTAGATGTCGAGCAGGCGGGGCTGCGCTTCGCCGCTCCGGGCAAAGAGATAGGCGCGGCACCAGGCCGCCGTGTAGGACCAACCGGCGGCCCGCCCCTCGGGCGGCACGTCCAGTTCCATGCCCAGCCGCACCAGGTAGAGCGCACCCCGCCCCAGGCCGCCCGCCTTGAGGTCGCCCAGGCCGGTGGGCAGGCCGGCGGCCTCCTCCGCTGTGAGTGGCCGCCAGCGGGGACGGTGGACGCGCAGGATGCCCCGCGCATTTTGATTGATCTCCCGCTTCAGGACTGCGCTCTTACGCCGCCCTGTACAGTGATTCAGCGTCCATGGAAAATTCGGCGGCCAGGGTCTTTTCTTCCAAATCCACCAACCCCTTCGCCGTATCCTCTACCAGTTCCGGCGGCGGGAGCAGCGCTTCCTCAAACCAGATTTCGTCGTCCATAGCCATCTCCTTCTTCAGGTACCGAGCGCCTCTGGCCTCAGCGCCAATCGCCGACCAGGACGAAGGGCGCCCAGTAGTACGGGTCCGTCGGGTCAATCCCTGACGGCGTGGGCAGGTCGCCGTCGCGCAGCGCCAGCGCCGCCTCGCGCAGCGCCGTTGCCTTGTCGGTGCGCGGGTTGCCGGCGCTGTCCCACAGTCGGCGGTAGAAAGCGACCATCAGCGCGGCGGTGGTCGTCGCCTCGACCGACCACCGCCCGACGAGCAGCGACGAGGCCCCGGCGTAGAGCAGCGCCTGGCTCAGCCCGGCCATCTCATCCTCGCCCAGCGAGCGGGCCAGCCCGGTCTGGCAGGCGCTCAGGGTGACCAGGCCGGCGCGGAAGCGCAGCGCCATCCACTCTCGCGCAGCAAAGACGCCGTCGCGGAGCAGGACGCCGGAGCGCAGCGCGTCCTGGGGGTCGAAATAGCCGTGGCAGGAGAGGTGCACCAGGTGCACTTCCCGCCCATCCAGAGCGGCGCGCAAGTTCGCGGCGCTGGCGGCGTCGTCCAGCAGCGGCGCGACGCCCATCTGCTGGGCCACGGCCTCTGCTTCGCCCAAAAAGATCGCCCGTTCCAGGGAGCCGCGCGCCGTGGACGGGTCGGCGGAGTAGCCCAGCACCAGCGCGCCGTCCCCGGCCGGCGGGGGCCGCCGCCACAGCCGGTCCAGCAGGCTCAGGGCAGGGATGTACGAGACGGCAAAGCGGTCCAGCAGCGTCTCGCCGGCGCCGTTCAGGCGGAGGGCGTGCAGCGGCAGCAGGTGGAACGGCCCCTCCGGCACGAGCACCAATCGCTCAACCCCCGCCAGGTGCGGCAGGGCCGGCGCCAGGAGAGGCTCGCCCAGGGCGCGCCAGCGGTGGGTCAGGGGCCGCCCGACGGCGCGATGAGCGCGGCGTTCGAGCACTTCGTCCAGGTAGTTGGCCAGGTAGACGTGGCGCAGTTCGTCCGGCGGGATCGCCGCCTCGACGACGATCGGCTGCCAGCCGTCCGACGCCGCTGAGGCCTCGGGCGCGCGCAGCACAAAGAGCAGCACCTGCTCGCCGGTGTCAAAGAGAGAGAGGGCGGCGGTCTGCGGCCCCAGCCCCGCAGCCAGGCGGGCCAGGTCGTCCCGGGTGGGTCGCTCGGCGCGGCGCAGGGCGACGTAGGCAGCCGCCTCGGGGCCATATCCCGCCATCTGTTCCCAGATGGCCATCAACTGCCCCAGCAGGGCCTGCCGCCGGGGCAGGGTGCTCTCTCCGCCGCCCTGTCCGTGGCGGGCCAGGTCGGCCGCATCCAGGTCCGCCAGTTCCTCGGCCAGGGCCTGCTCCCGGGCGGCCAGGTCCGCAGGGATCGCCGCAGGAACGGGCAGCCGGCCGCGGCCCAGCAGGGCGGCGAGCAGGCGGGATTTGCTGCCCTCGGCGATGGCCAGGGCCTCGCCGTTGCGCCCGGCCTGGCGATGAACGGCCACGGCGCCGGCGGCCAGGCCGGCCCAGCGCGCCTGCTGGCCCAGTTGATAGGCAACGGGGGAGAGGAGGAAAGCCCGGTCTAATGTTGCTAGAGCCCGCTGAAAGGCTTCGATGGCCGCTTCCAGGTCCTCCAGCCGCCCGGTGCGGCCGTAGCGGTCGCGCAAGCCGTTGCCCAGATTGTTGAGAACGCCGGGGCGGTCGGGGGAGTCGGGCGGGGTGAGCGCCAACGCCTGCTGCCAGGCTTCGATGGCCGCCTCCAGGTCCTCCAGCCGCCCGGTGCGGCCGTAGCGGTCGCTCAGCCCGAGGCCCAGATTGTTGAGACGAGAGGGGCGGTTGAGGGAGTCGGGCGGGGTGAGCGCTAACGCCTGCTGATAGGCGGCGATGGCCGCTTCCAGGTCCTCCAGCCGCCCGGTGCGGCGGGGAAAGCGGGGTGATCCAGGATCCGCGCCCAGGCTGCCGCCGCTTGGTCCAGCGCGGCGCGGTCGCTGTGGCGCAGGTAGCGGCCCTCGGCCTCTTTCGCTTTCTGCAGGTCGTCGCGGAACTCTGGGGGGATTGGGAGGCCTCCTGCGGCTTGCTCTTGCATCTTCCGCTGCGCCGCCTCCAGCCCCTCTTTCAGCGCCAGGGGCAGCAGCGGGCGCGGCACGCCGGGCAGGCCCTGGGCCAGCCACTCATCCCGCCAGGCCGGGCCGAGCGCCTGGCGCAGGCGGCTCACCAGTTGGCGGGCGTGTTCCCGGTCCTGCTCGGCGGAGGTCTCCTGGGCCGGGGAGAAGAGCAGCGGCGGGGTCGCATCCGGGCGGAAGAGCAAGAGGGGCGCATCCAATTGTCCAATAGGGCCGCAGTTCGGGCAGGCGACTTCGTGCAGGGTGCCTTGCTGGGCTTTCTCCAGCAGGTCGGGGCGCTCGGCAGCGTCCACGATCAGCCACACCTCGGCGGCAAAGCGATGGCCGCACTGAGGGCAGGTCAGGTCGGCGGGTTGGGAGAGGGAGGTGGGCATGGCATCCTCCGGAGAGTTGATTTGTGATCAAGCTAGGCTTGGGTGCATAAACCGATGAACAGGCACAATGCGCTCGTTGATCCTCGGAGAGGTCAGGCAGCCTCTCCTGCGTGGCTCTACCCAAGCCGATAAAAGATGAACGTGGCGCTCAGGCACATGATCACCAAGGCCAAACCGTCCCAGGAAATCCGATAGGGCGTGCGCAGCAAAGCGCGATACATTGCGGTCGCCGATGGACGAGAGCCGCACCCCCAAGGCGACGATCGCCACTGCGCTGAACAGGAAGTGGGAATACGCCTGCCTGGCCGGGACCTGGGTGTAATTCTGCACCGAGGCTTCCAACGCCGACACCTCGCTCTTGCAATTTTTCTCCAGTGCGGCGATCATGCGCCCACCGACGCCATATACCAGGACGATGCCCGGGCTCAAAAGCCCCAAGCCGGGCAGGACAACGCCGCTTAGCTCCGGACCGAGAAAGACCCCAAGCGCTAATCATCAGTAGGAGCACCCCCAATCCGCTGGAGAGGATGTGCACCTGTTGCAGATTGGCCAACCCCCGGCCGGGTTGATAGACTAGGTCGATCAGGGCGATCAGCGCCAGGTTAAACAGGCAACCGCCTATCACTGCGCCGGCGGCCAGGTTGGGTGAGCGCAGCCAAATCACGGCAGCAAGATCGGTGGATAGCTCGGGCAAGAAGGCGATGGCCGCAATCAGGATCGCCCCGATCCAGGCCCGGCCAATGCGGCCTTCTCGGCAATCACATCGTCGTATTCGGAAAGTAGGTAGCCGGCCCAGACGATAGAGGCAGCACAAATCACAAGTTCACCCCAGATCACGAATCGCCTCCCGTGGCCGCTGGGATTCATGGCTCATGGTGATCAAGCACGGACGAGGATCGGAAATCACCACAGACTTGCCATTGGGAAAAACAACCTCAGTATGTTCGGCTTGGCGATGCACGGTCAGGCCACGGTAACGCAGCGTCACCGGCCAAGGAAAAGGATTTTGTCCTTCCAGACGCACTTGCGCAGCGGAATAAATCGTCACGCCCAAGGTTTGCAAGAACAGGCCCAGGGGTGCCAGGCCGGTCACAGTGTTGCGCTCGCCCAGCGGGGCAGCTGTTTCGGCGTGATAGCGCTCGGCGAAGGCGCGCCTCTCCTTGAGGGTTTGGATCACAGCAGCCATGATTCGTTGCACTAGCTGCGCCGCCTCGCGACGAAACCCATAGGCCAACAGCCCCTCGCCGATCAGATGGTTCAGGGGGAGGTGAACGCTCGAGCACACCTCATCCGCCTCGTCGTTCGAGCAGGAAGCGAGGGCCGGCGCGCCAAAGGGCTTGTGAAAGCGCTTGGGGTCCAGCAGAGTCCGTTCGAGCAGGTGTCGCGCCCGGTCATCGTCCGGGATCCCGGCCCACAGCGGCAAGAGCAAAGTGTGATCCTGAGCGGTCAAATTCACGGCACGCACCATGATCCGGTCGCGCTTCTCCAGTCCAAACACGTCCACTCGCCCCAATCGGGAATAAACGCGCTGCGTGGTCGCCGTCAGGCCGCCGCTGCGCCAGCGGAACTGCTCCGGCTCGATCACCTCCACTGGCTCTTTGGTGACATACTCAGCCAATCGGACCACAGGCCGCCGGGCCATCGGCCGTTCAGTGAACACTTCCACCAGCAAGCGCGACGGCGGATCAAGTTCCTGCTTGACCTTGCGCACACCACTGCCGCGACCACGCACGAAGATTTGTCCGCCAGGCGTGTAGTGGGTCTGCACGTCGCGGTAGCGGTAGAGGGCTTCGGCCTGGTCCCACATCTCCGACACGGCCTGGGCTAGCAATTCGGCTTGGTGGCGCACCAAAACCACCTCTTGGGAGCGGCCAAGTTTCTCGGCCATCCAAATCAAGCAGGCTGCTTCGCGCACCAGCATGGCATACAGGGCTGGGCTTTCCACAGCGTCGATTGCCACGCCCTGTGACCAGGGGTTCCACACATCGAACAGCGGATTCTCCTCCCAGCCGGTTTGCATGGGGTGTTCCCATTCCGGCCGGGCATCGCGGTTGCGGTCGTGTTCGGGCGAGAACCACTGCCAGAACGCCTTGAGCAGGCCGGGGAAGACCTCGGCCAAGAAGCTCTCGTCGTTGGTGGCGTGGTAGATCTGCCAAGCCAAGGCTGCCAAGAGCGGAGTAGCTTGCAGGCGCGCCCGCTGGCCGGCCAAGCCAGGGCGCAAGTCGATTGCCCCCGACTCGTCTTGCACGGCCAGAAAATTACGCAATACCCCATAGGTCCATTGCGACGCGCCCGGCAGCAGACTGCTCAGATAATAGGCTGTCAATGGCGTCTGGCCGGCCCAGGAAGGGGGGTAGTCGCTCCCATCCTGGCGGGGAGAATAGCCGTGATCGGGTTCCCGGGCCAGCACAAAGGACGGATGGGGCAACCCTCCGCCGGCGGGGAAAAACGAGCGCAAAGCGGTGGTCTGAGTAAAGGCAAACGCCGCATCCCAGTCGAGATTGCCGGTTTCAATATCCACCATCTGCGATTGGGCCATCAGCTCGATGCGAGCCCGTTCGGCGTCCCACGGGCGGGCCACGGTCTTGCGCGCCAACTCAAACGAGGGGCCGGAGGCCGAGAGGGCAGCCAAGGCCCAAGTGATCCGCCGCGAGGCGCCCGGCGCCAAGGTCAGCTCCACCATCAGGGCCGGATAAGGGGTGAAAAGAGCGACCGGGCCGCCGGTCATATACAGCAGCGGGGCCAAGCCGCCGGTCAGGCCGGTGATCACGTTTACCATTTGCGATTGAGCAGGGAAAAACGCCTGTCCGTCCAATGGCGAGAGCAAGGCGCATAACTCCAAGCGGATGACGCGCTCCTGATCCCGACGATTGACCAGCAAAAAGCGCCCGGCCATCACCTGAGATCGGGCAGCCCAATATTCGGCGGTCACATCCAATCCGTCGAGAGGTGCGAATTCCAATTCCAAGAAGTTGGGATAAAACACTCGCAAGCGAGGCGGGCGAGCGAACTGTGCTGGATCGTGAAGGATCGTCCGACCCTCGCCGAAGCGTGGGAACAAGCGCATGGACCGCGCCCGCAACCCAAAAGTGGTGCGCAGCGCCAGGGCCGGAGGTTCCCCCCATCCTAGCTCGAGCTCCCACACCTGATCGTTCAAGTAATCTACGCCGCCGAGGCGAAAATCGGCTGCTAGGGTTAGAGAAAGAGGGTCGCCTAAGCCCAGGTCCCAACGGCGCATGGGTGTATTTTAGCAGATATAATCAAAATTTCTCTACCGTACATGGGCTTTCAATAAGTATTCTTGACGCGAAAGGAGAGCCCGGTAGAGCAGGCATGGGAGGGGGAGCGGCGGTGGAATCAAGCGCCGATTCAAGGGTCAAACGGCCTTCTCGTGGCTCTTCTAGAGACGATTTATACCACCCAAAGAGACTTATTGAGCAAGCCCTACGGGATGTCACCCACTAATGAAGACCGTCTCCACGGTCGGAAGATCGGCCTGGCGCTCAGCAGTCTCCGCCACGCAGCCATTACGCCGCTCAGGCGTCCGGGATAGGACTCTATCCCGGACGCTCGACGTGCTCTGGCAGCTTCTCCACACTCGGCTTGGCAACTACTAGAAGGATTTACTTGATTGTCCGAAAAGTCCCGCCTGATTTTTTCAGGATCAGGTTTTCGCCCAAGCCCAACAGGCCCGTATCCATACGTGGCAAGTGAACTTTCTCGTCTTCTTTGCCGAAGCGCACCACTTCACCGCCATCCATAATGGCCTCAACAGCCAATCCTAGGCTCTGCAGCTCTTTGACTAGCACCCGGAACGAAGCAGGGATGCTCGGTTCCTCAATCGGTTCGCCCTTGACAATGGCTTCGTAGGTGTTGACGCGGCCTTGCACATCGTCCGACTTGACAGTCAACATCTCCTGCAAGGTGTAGGCGGCCCCGTACGCTTCGAGAGCCCACACTTCCATCTCGCCGAAGCGCTGGCCGCCGAACTGGGCCTTACCGCCCAGAGGCTGTTGGGTGACCAAGCTGTATGGGCCGGTGGAGCGAGCATGCACCTTATCCTCGACCAGGTGATGCAACTTCATGATCCCCATCACACCGACCGTCACCGGCTGGTCGTACGGCAAGCCGGTCTTCCCATCCCGCAGAATCTGCTTGCCCAGGATCGGCATGGGCTGGCCGGTTTCGAGCATCACCTGCTGGGCCGCCTCTCGCACCTGATCGTCCGGCACCTGCTGGGAATAGCCAAGCGCCTCCATCCACAACCGCAGGCAAGCTCGAACGGCATGGAGGTCGCGCTCGGGATGACGCTCACGCAACACCTCTTCTGCTGCGCCGAAGATCTGGTCGGGTTCATACCCGCGATCGCGCACCCACTCCCGAGCGGCAGCAATCCGGACAAAGGTCACGTCATTCAAGCGACGGACGGGATAGCCGCGCTGCCCTAACCACTCCACCAAGTAAAGGTTTCGGACCTCGTCATCATCTCGGATCGAGCTCGGATCATACTCCTGATGTTTGAGCCATTCCCAAGCAGTCGTGGCGATCTCCTTCCAGGCTTGATCGACCAGCCAGGCACGAGCCAGCTCAGCCTCGATCTCATCTTCGGAAGCGCCATCAAACACCGGCGTAACGGCTCGGAAACCAAGCTGACGAGCCGCCCATCCCAGATGAACTTCCAACACCTGTCCGATGTTCATGCGCCCGGGCACGCCGAGCGGATTAAGGATGACATCCACCGGCGTTCCATCTTCAAGGAAGGGCATGTCTTCGATCGGAACGACCTTGGAAACCACGCCTTTGTTCCCATGGCGGCCGGCCATCTTATCCCCGGCGGTGATCTTTCGGCGTTGTGCGACAGAGACGCGCACCATCATGTTGACGCCGGCAGCCAGGTCAGAATTCTCCTCACGTGTGAACACCTTCACATCCACCACCTTGCCGCGCTCCCCATGGGGCATGCGCAAGGAGGTGTCTTTGACATCGCGCGATTTCTCGCCGAAGATAGCTCGCAACAAACGTTCCTCTGGCGTGAGCTCCTTCTCCCCTTTGGGAGTAATCTTTCCGACCAGGATGTCGTTCGGGCCAACCTCGGCGCCGATCCGAATGATGCCGTTCTCGTCTAGGTCTTTGATGGCATCTTCGCCGACGTTGGGGATATCGCGAGTGATCTCCTCGGGACCAAGCTTGGTGTCGCGGGCTTCTACCTCGTATTTCTCAATATGGATCGAGGTAAACAAATCTTCCTGAACCAGACGCTCCGAGATCAGGATGGCATCTTCGAAGTTGCCACCTTCCCACGAGACAAATGCGACCACCACATTCTGGCCGAGCGCCAATTCGCCGCTTTCTGTGGAAGAAGAGTCGGCAATAATGTCGCCGCGCTTGATGATCTGACCCTTGACGACTGCCGGCCGTTGGTCAATGCAGGTGGATTGATTGGAACGTTGATACTTGCGCAAATCATAGGTGCGCGTCCCGTTCTTTTCTTTGACAACGATGGCGCGGCTAGTCACCGAGATGACTTCGCCATCCTCTACGGCAACCACCACCTGTCCAGAGTCAAGAGCAGCATAATATTCAATCCCGGTAGAAACTAACGGCACTTCTGGTCGCAGCAAGGGAACCGCTTGGGCCTGCATGTTGGAGCCCATCAAAGCGCGGTTGGCATCGTCGTGCTCCAAGAACGGAATCAACGCAGCGCTAATGCCCACCACCTGGTGTGGCGCCACATCCATATAATCCACCCGCTCTGGAGTTTGGAACAAGAAGCCAGAGTGATGGCGGCATGAGATGCGATCGCGCACAAACTCGCCGTATTCGTTCAACGGCGCACTGGCCTGGGCAATGACATATTTGTCTTCTGCATCGGCCGAAAGGTAGTCTACCTGGTCGGAGACAAACGGCACAATTGGGACCTCGCACCCCAGTTTCGCAAGAGTCTCGAGCATCTTAGCGGTGATCCGTTCTCGATCCTTGAGCAAGAGATTGCCTTTATCATCGTACAGATCACCGCGCACAGCACGCCCTTCTAAGCGAGGATCATCGCATGGAAGCGACTTAATCACTTTACGGTAAGGCGTCTCGATGAAACCATACTCGTTCACTCGGGCAAAGGTTGCCAGACGTCCGATCAAACCGATGTTGGGGCCTTCAGGCGTCTCGATCGGGCAAATGCGGCCGTAGTGGGAGTGATGGACATCACGCACATCGAAGCCGGCCCGCTCCCGCCGCAGACCACCCGGGCCCAAGGCCGAGAGAGTCCGCTTATGGCGCAACTCAGCCAGAGGATTGGTTTGATCCATAAACTGGCTCAACTGACTAGAGCCGAAGAACTCGCGCAAAGCCGCCACCACCGGCCGGATGTTGATCAAGCTTACCGGTGACACCTGGTCCTGATCGCGAATCGACATGCGCTCTTTGATCACGCGCTCCATACGGCGCAAGCCGATGCGCAGTTTGTTCTGGATCAATTCCCCCACCGTCTTAACGCGGCGGTTACCGAGATGATCGATGTCATCGGGCCGCTCCACACCGTTGTTGATCAGGATCATGCGGCGGATCAGCCGAACGATGTCTTTCTTGGTAATGGTGCGATGGGAGATGGGGATCGGCAAATCAAGCTTTTGATTCAACTTATAGCGCCCCACTCGCTCCAGATCGTAGTGACGCTGATCGAACAACTGCTCCTGCAAAAAGGAACGCGCGTTCTCTAACGTGGCTGGATCGCCCGAGCGCATTCTCTTGAAGAACTCGATCAACGCTGCCTCGGCGATGGTCTTGCCGCCGCTCAGGTCCCACTCCGGCTCTTGCTGGAAGGTAGAGGCGATGAACATCCGCTCTGGATTATTATCCACATCTTGGAAGAGCGAGATAATCTCTTCGTCGGTGCCGGTTTTGAGAGGGGAGTCTGGAAGGCCGTCATCCACCGCCGCCAGCGCCCGCAAGAAAACAGTAATTGGCACGGTGCGCTTGCGGTTAAATTTCAGGATGATATGGTCTGCCTTGCGGGTTTCAAATTCCATCCAGGCGCCGCGATCGGGGATCAACTTGGCCGTAGCAAGAGGGCGTCCGGTAGCCCGATCGGTGGGCGCCTCGAAATACACGCCCGGCGAACGAATCAATTGAGATACGACAACGCGCTCCGTGCCGTTGATGATAAACGTCCCCTTTTCAGTCATTTCTGGGAAATCGCCCAGGAAAATATCCTGTTTGATCGGCTGAGGCACTTCCGGGCCGGCCAGCAATACCGACACCCATAAAGGTCGGGCATACGTCAGATCGCGCTCAACACACTCTTCAATGGTATGCTTGGGCTCCCCAAACCAATACTTCAATCCCCATCGCTCGGATTCAGGGGTGCGGCTGGGAAAATAGAGCCTCATCCCCTTATTGTACGATTCAATGGGGGAGATTTCATGGAACAGATCGGCCAACCCTTCCCGCTTCAGGCGCGCAAACGAATCGAGTTGGACCTCGATCAAATTGGGAAGGCTAAACCTGACCGGAATACGGGCATAATTTTTCTTGGGCAAGGATGCCATTCGTCTCTCCTGACCGCAGATGACACTTAAAACAATTCAACCTGTCCTGTAGGACAGCAATCGAATATTATAGTGGAATATCGTCAGATTGGCAAGGAAAACAGCGAGTGTTTCAAAAACAATCACGATGTTTGCACTTTTGGGTTTCCGTGCCATATCTGGCGCTAGGCGACCGCTCGATCCAGCACATATGGTGGTCTGAAGCTAAAAGTGCAAAGAAATAATCTTTGGACACCACAACAACCGCTTCAAGAAGCGCAACGATTAATCTCCCTCAACCAGACAAATCTCATCCGTCTGATTCGGGACAATGCACAAAAACTCGAACGGTTCCTCGCCGATGTTTTCATAAAAGTGCACTACCCCAGCCGGGATGAACACCACGTCTCCTGCCTGAACCTCGTACACGGCGTCGCCGATCCCGATGCGCGCCCGACCGCGCAACACATATTGCTCATGCTCTACAGTGTTGGTGTGACGCGGCATGCCTCCCCCTGGGGCCATAGAGAATTTCCGCATAGCAAAATGAGGGCCCTCTTCAGATGAGATCAGCACCTGGATGGTAGTATCTCTGCCGGCGCTCACCGGCTTCTTCTCTACTTCTTCAGCATGTTTGACAAACATCACCACTCCTTTCTTATCGCTCAACTTTCCCCGCCCGAACCCGCCAGATGTGTGCTGTTTGAAGAAACTCGGCAGGGAACATCTGAGGATCGGTAGCGGTGAGCACGGACTGCTCAGTCGAATGCAGATATTTTAACAGGTCGCTGCGACGTTGCCCATCGAGCTCGGCCATGACTTCATCGAGCAGGATGAGCGGCCACTCCCCCAGGCGAGCTCTCAGCCAAGCCATCTCAGCCAATTTGAGCGAGAGCAGGGCGGTACGAATCTGACCTCGCGAACCGTAATGTCCTAGATCTATCTGATTGGCCAAAAAACGCAGATCGTCGCGATGAGGACCAATGGTGGTAGCGCCGCGGGCGATCTCTTCCAAGCGCAACGCACGCAAACGTTCATACAAGCCGCGCTCAATCTCGTCCAACTCCACCCCAGAGCGATCCACAGGAACCTCCAGGCTCAGGGGTAAGCGCGGGATAGGATCATAGGCCGGCTGATAGGCCAAGCGAAGCACTTCTGTCCCATGAGTTAATTCCAGATGAATGCGGGCGGCTTGCCTCTCCAACTCCTGAACAGCCATAATGCGCCATCGGATAATCTGAGATCCGAGTTGGGCCAGAGTCTGATCCCATACCTCCAACTGATCTGGATTGCCACTGCGCTCATTCAGTATCCGAAGCAACGCATTGCGCTGTTCGAGAGCCTTGTTGTATTCAGCAAGCGTAGCAGCATAAATGGGAACAGCTTGTGCCAGGGCCAAGTTGAGATAACGCCGTCGTTCCTCCGGTCCGCCTTCGATAACCAATGACATTTGAGGGACAAAGATCACAGCGCTAACTTGGCCAATAGCCTCGCCTATCGATTTTTTCACACCATCGAGGTATACTTCCTTGCGCAAACGTTGACCATTGGCACTGCTCGATTCCAGGATCAGACGAACTTCGATCTTGTGAGAACGTCGTCCACGCTCAAATTCACCCACGATCCTTCCCACCGCCGGCACTTGGCGCGCCTCCAAGAAGTTGATCATCTGTCGATCGGCATGGGTTTGGAACGAAGTCATGGCCGCCAAGAAGTAGATTGCCTCCAAGACACTGGTCTTGCCTTGGGCATTTTCCCCCACCAACAATACGGCTCCCTTTGGAAGGTCAATATCGAGGCGCACGAAATTACGAATATTGGTCAGGGACAGCCGTTTGAGATACACGGTCTGTAGGAGTTTAGACTCGGTCTTCCTGTTTGGCTTGGCTTTCGGGCAGCCAGACACGCGTTGCGCGATCGGTGAAGAGCACCCCGTTTAGGTGATCGATCTCGTGTTGGAAAATGCGCGCCAGCCATCCTGTGGCTTTGAGGCGAAGCGGTTGCCCGCGTCGACTCAATCCCTTGAGATGAACCGTTTGATGTCGCTCCACTTCTCCCACGACATTAGGGATCGATAAACATCCTTCCACGCCCATCACCGTTTCCGGCGAAGCCTTAACGATCTCGGGGTTGATCACCACCCACACCTTCTTGCGAGTTTGATCTTCAGCGGCCTCGGCCTCTTCGCTCTCGTAGTATTCTACCACAATCACTCGCTCAGAGACGCTCACCTGAGGCGCAGCCAAGCCCACCCCTGGGGCAGCACGCATAGTCTCGATCATGTCGTCGATCAGGATCTGCAATCTTTTATCAAAAGCGGTCACCGGCCGAGCTTTGCGGCGCAGCACTGGGTTGGGAACCGTAACGATCGGACGAATAGTCATGCTTACCTCGTAAGGCGAAACAACCCACTAGAGCAGCCTCGATCAGCACTAATGTTCGTGCGCCAAGCGGGGGTCTAGGGCATCTCGCAGCCCATCTCCAAGCAGGTTGAATGATAACACAGTTAGCATAATAGCCAAGCCCGGCAAGAAGACCAAATGGGGAGCAGTAAACACTTGGTTGCGCTCTGCCCCCAGCATCGAACCCCACTCGGGTGTAGGAGGTTGAGCACCCAAGCCGAGAAACGAGAGCGCAGCTGCATCCAAAATGGCGGAGGCAATACCAAGGGTACCCTGAACGATCAGGGGAGTGAAGGCATTGGGCAAAATGCGACTGAACAGGATCAGGGCATCTGATCCGCCGATAGCACGGGTAGCAGTGATGAAATCCATCTCACGCACCGAGAGCACCGAGGCGCGCATCACCCGCGCATACGCCGGAATGGAGACAATGCCGATCGCCAACAAGGCATTGATCAGGCCAGGTCCTAGCACAGTGACAATGGCAATCGCCAATAGGAGTGAAGGGAAAGACAGCAACACATCCATGATGCGCATGATGATATTGTCGATCCATCCCCCAAAATAGCCGCTCACCGCGCCCAGGATGGTGCCGATCACGATAGCAAAGGTGACCGTGGAAAAACCGATGATCAAACTCAGGCGCGCGCCAAACAACAGACGGCTAAACTCATCACGGATATTGCCATCTAAACCGGCTAGATGTTGAGGTTGTTCCCGTGGGCAGCCGAATAAGTGAATGCAGGGAGGCACTCGGCGTTTGGCATATTCGTGCGGATAGTTTTCAACGTCCAACATGGATAGATTAGGGTCGTAGGGAGCCAGCCAATCGGCAGTCATGGCGATAAAGACCAGCACGCCTAGAATGGCGAGGCCGGCCAGAGCCGAGCGCCGACGAAACAACCGGCGCCAGGCCAGCTGCCATAGATTCATGGGACGCAGCGAGAGAGCTTCTGCATCCAGGGAAGTGACTTGTTTCTTCTCTTCCATAGGTCATCTATCGAATATCGAATGCGGACCGGCTGTAGCGGCGATCAACGCAGCCGAATGCGAGGATCCAAATAGGCGTAGGAGATATCCACGATCAAGTTGATGATCACAAAAATAATAGCAATGACCACCGTAAACGCCTGGACGATCCCATAATCGCGCGCTGTGATGGCATCGTACAACGTCCGTCCTACGCCGGACAGTCCAAAGATGGTCTCCGTCAACACCGCTCCACCTAGTAGGCTGCCCAGAGATAATCCAATCACGGTCACCAGAGGGATCAGCGAGTTACGAAATGCATGTTTGAACACTACTGCATGATAAGGCAACCCTTTAGCTCGAGCAGTGCGGATGTAATCTTGCCCGAGCACGTCCAGCATGGCCGAACGTGTGATGCGGGCGATCAGAGCCATGGGGATGGTGCCTAAAGCCAGAGCCGGTAAAATCAGATGTTGTATTGCATCCTTGAGCAGAATCCAGTTGGCTGTCAACAAGGCGTTCAGAATATTCAACCGGGAAATGAAAACGTATAGGCCGGCCAGAAAACCGTTTTCTGGGAATGAGAGGTTCCAAACCTCATAAAAAGGTGTATCGGGCACGCCGGGTGTGAGGCGACCTGAAGGGGGTAGCCAGAACGATGTATCTTTGAGCAACAGCGAAAAAACATAAGCTAACATCAAGCCTAACCAGAAGACCGGCATAGATACCCCGATATTGGCCCAGATCATCGTCAGCACATCAATCCAGGAGTTGTGTCTCACCGCCGCCAGGATTCCCAGGGGAATGCCGATCACCATCGCCACCGAGAGGGCTGCAAAACTCAGTTCTAGGGTAGTAGGAAGACGCTCCACCAAAAGCCGAGTCACCGGCATGCTGTAACGGAAGGATTGGCCAAAATCGCCGCGAGCGATCTCCCCCAAGTAGACCCAAAATTGCACGAGGATGGGACGATCCAAACCTTTTTCGCGGATAAAGCGATCACAGACCTCTTGAGTGGCCCTCTCACCTAAAATTGCTCGGCATGGATCTCCTGGAATGACCCGTGCCAGGGTGAAGGTCACCAGGAGAATACCGAACAAGACAGGGAGCGAGGAAAGGAAACGTCGAACGATATATTGGATCATACGAGGAGTTCCTTGCTAGTTGGCCATACGGGATGGCGGGCTCTCCGCCATCCCGTATGAATTGCCTGGATGCAGAAGGAGGGGATCACTGATTACTGGCCGGGTTTCTTCATCAAGCCCCAGAGGTAATCGTAGTAATCCCAGAGATTGGTGTTGCCCGCATGGGTGGGCGAAGCGATGTTGAGGCCCATGTTGAACGTGGCCACCACATCATAGGCATCGAAGTCCGTGCCGTCGTGGAATTTGACACCCTTGCGCAGCGAGCAGGTCCAAACCGTCAGATCGGCATTCGGATCGCAAGACTCGGCCAGAACGGGGACCACATCAGTGCCATTGATGGTGAAGCCATACAGGGCCTCCATCACCTGTTCGCATGCCCGAAGCGACTCGCCATCCGATTCGTCGGCGCAGAACAAGCTGATCGGCTCTGCATTCTGCATCCAAACGAAAGTGTCCCGATCGCCGGGCTTGGAGAAGGCAAACAACTCGTTGCCCAACGGGCTAGCTTGCGGGTTGGTCACGTCAGCCCGATAGGCCGTGGCCGAACCGCCGTGTGCCACAGGCACCATCGGCACCAGTTCCCGAATGGCGTTGTTGGCCGCTACATAGTATGGTTCGGATTGTTTTGGATCGACGATTTGGGCGCCCTTTTCCAGATTGTCATAGATTTCTGGGAAGGGATTGCCAAACTGTGGGTTAGCCCGCCCAAAGTGGAAGTCCAAGAAGTTGGTGACGTGAGGATAGTCGGCGGTCCACCCGAGCAGATACAGACCATCCAGAGAACCCGCGCTGGAGGCTTCGATGAAGGCCCCCGACTCCATCAGCACGATCTCGGCGTCAATGTTCAAGTTGTTCTTCAACTGGGCCTGGATGTCCTGCGCCACGTTCGACACCTGGGGCAGGTAACCGCGCACTACGTCGCGATAGTACAGCTTGGTCTTGAAGCCATCGGGGAAGCCTGCCTCGGCCAACAATTGGCGCCCTGCCTCAGGATCGAAGTCGTACCATGCATCGCCCACGCAGCCGTTGGGAATCGCACAAGGTGTGAAATGGCTGGCGACCTCCGAGCCGGGCGGATAGAACTGATCCACGATGCGCTGGCGATCGATGCCCATGGCGATCGCTTTGCGCACCCGAACATCATCCCATGGCTTGAAGGTGTTGGTGATGCCGATATAGAAGATGTTCAGGGCCGGCCGGATCATCAGTTGCAGGTTCGGATCGTTGCGGATCACTTCAAAGTCATCGGGGCCGACGTTATCGATCCCGTCCACGGTGCCGGCCTGCAACTCCAGCAAGCGTGCTGCCGACTCGGTAGACCAGCGGAAGATCAACGTCTTGGCTGCCGGAGGCTCACCATAGTAATCCGGATTGGCCACAAAGGTGATGCTTTCACCGCGCTTCCATTCCTGGAGAATATATGGACCGGTTCCAACCGGTTTCTCCAATCCCTCGCTGGTGCGCTTTCCATCCTTGGCGGTTGCTTCCAACCATTCCGAAGGATAGATGGAGAAGACGTTGAAGGCGATCTTAGACAGGAAAGCCGGATCGGGGCGGCACAGGGTGAAGACCACCGTGTGATCATCCGTAGCCACCACCGATTGAATCAAGCCCGTATAATCGCCGTTGCACTCCTCCGGCGGCACCGACAGGCTCTTGCCATCATACGTGGCAATCGGAATGTCTGCAGGCGGAGCTGGTTCGGTGGCCGGCGGAGGGGTAGGTTGGACGGCAGGAGGTTGAGTAGGTTGAGCAGGAGCCGGCAGCTTGGTCGCTGGGGGCTGGGTAGCAGACGGACCACAAGCTGCCAAAACCAAGGCTGCGATCAGCGCTGCAGTCATCAAGGCAAATAGCTTTTTTCTCATTTCTCCTCCAAAAGAGTGGCTTGGGTTCGATGGAAGATCAGTCCAGCAACAGGTGTTCTAACCTCCTTTCCAACATCCCGGCAAAGCTAGCCAAATTATAACAGCAAAATCGTCAAAACAAACTCCCCAGGGATGTTGGAGAGTGGATAAAAAGGGTTTTTTTCACACAGAGACACAAAGACACGGGGAGGCTCTGTGGTCTACGTGTTGGGTTCCCATGCGACTCACGTTGCACGGCAGGTGGAGGCCGGATCCCAAGCACAGGCCGACCCCGAAGGGAAGAACGCCGAGCGAGGCCGTGATCTCGCTCGCCTGGCGCGACGCTCGCGCGGTTTTTCGCGTGGTCCAGAAGCCTGGAAGGCAGCCTGGAAGATTTTTCTGCACTGCTTCCACTGCCGTCCATGGCGCAAGCAGCGTTTTCCGAACTATCCAGCTCATGCGTTTCAGTTTATCAACCCATAATTTAGTCGCTCCCGGGATGTTGCGATCCAGCGTTACTTGACGGTGAGCCAGACACCCAACAGAACGATACCCATTCCAAGCAGACGCACAGGCTCCAGCGGCCGTTCCAGCGCCCCAAGCCAGCCAAAATGATCTAAGATGGCGCCAATCATCAGTTGACCGGTCACCACCGTGATGATTGAGCCGGCCACCCCGATGCGGGGGATCATGTAACTGACAGCGGCAATCACGATCACCCCAAATAGCCCAGCCAACAAGGCATACCAGGGCACGCTTTGCCACCGTCCCAGGTTTCCTCCGCTGCGTAGCATGAGCGGGAGCATCGCCGCCAATGCGCCTCCCACATGAACGATGAAGATGCTCTCCAGAAGGCCTAAACGCTGACTCATCAAACTGGCCAGTGGGCTTTGCAATCCCACAGCTACCCCTCCTAACAACCCGATCAGAATGATCAAATATAGGGGAGAAGAAGATGGCATGACAAGCTCCTTGACAAAGGGAAAGACGTTCCAAAGAGAGAGCGGTCTGCAAGGCCAAGATTTCCTAGCGCGCCGATGGTATAATTTCACCACAGAATCTGACAAACAAGAAACCATCCACGAAATTGGTGCTTATCGCTTCAAGAAGGAGTTTGCTATGTCTGGTCATAGCCATTGGGCTACCATCAAGCGCAAGAAAAGCGCCGCCGACGCCAAAAAGGGAGCTCTGTTCACCCGGCTGGCGCGCGAGATCACCCTGGCGGCTCGTCAAGGTGGTGGAGACCCTTCCACCAATGTTCGCCTAGAATTGGCCATTCAGAAAGCGCGCGCCAACAACATGCCCAAAGAAAACATCGAGCGCGCCATTCGACGCGGCACGGGTGAGGACAAAGAGGCTAGTAATTTTGAAGAACTCACCCTGGAAGGGTATGGCCCCCACGGTGTAGCCATTATGGTGGACTGTGTCACCGACAATCGAAACCGCACGATCGCCGATCTGCGCCATGCCTTTAGCCGGGCAGGAGGCAACTTGGCTGAGGCCGGTGCTGTTGCCTGGCAATTCGATCGCAAGGCGTATTTCTCGTTCCCTTCTAGCCAGATGTCCTATGACCGAGCCTTCGAATTGGCCGTGGTGGCCGGCGCCGACGATGTGATCGATTCCGGCGAATCGATCGAGATCATTGCTCCAGTAGACGCCTTCAAAATCATCAGCGATGCCCTCCATCAGGCCGGAGTCGCTCCCGACGAGGCCGGCCTGCGCATGATCCCCAAGCAAGAAATCGAATTAGACACCGATGCTATCGTTACCGTTTTGCGCTTTGTCGAAACCCTAGAAGACCTGGACGACGTTCAAGAGGTCTATCATAACGTCAAACTCTCTAACGAGGCGCTGGCCGCCTTTGAAGCCTGATCGCCTTGACGATCAAACCCCTGTACAGACCCAGCTGGCATGACCCTCGCTCTTGGGATTGACCCCGGCACGGCGACCACCGGCTACGGATTGGTCCGCCTCGAACCGGATGGAAGCCTGGTTGCGGTTACCCATGGCGTGATCCTCACCCCCAAGGACGCCTCGACCCCCGAGCGATTAGCCCTGCTCTATCGGCGTTTACGATCACTCTTGCGAACCTACCACCCCCAGGATGCCGCAGTGGAAAAACTCTTCTTCCAGCGCAATGTCGCCACTGCCCTGGCCGTAGGACAAGCGCGTGGAGTCGTGCTGTTGGCCTTACAGCAGGCTGGGGTAAGGGTGTTTGAATATACCCCGAATGAAGTGAAACAAGCTGTTGCCGGCTATGGGTCGGCTGACAAGCAACAGGTCCAAGAAATGGTGCGAGCGCTCCTCCATTTGCCAGAAATCCCTCGACCCGACGACGCTGCAGACGCCTTGGCGATCGCCATCACCCATCTCCACACCTCTCGCTTCGAGCTTGGGACCTGTTACCAGGTTGACGAAACCTCATCAGACGAGCTTTGAACCGTAACGATCTCTTTATTTTTCGCCTCGACCATGCTCTTCATAGAGCGGCGCGGCTTTCTGCTCCGCTCTTTTTGTGAGCCGTCAACAGAAAGTATTTGAGAATTAGGGGGCTGCTGGTCTTTCGAGACCTCTTAGCACAACAGAAAAACAAAAAGCCGCACTAGCGCGGCTTCAAGAAAACCAGTGCCGAGGGTGAGATTTGAACTCACGACCAAGGGCTTATGAGTCCCCTGCTCTACCGCTGAGCTACCTCGGCAAAGGTGAGCGGGGCAAATATTACTATGTGAGCGGGGTTTTGTCAACGATTTTTAGAGGCGTTCGAAAATTATCTGTCCAGGCAGCAGGCGCGATCGAAGCGACCGTCAACGAACGGCGGAACAACGATGCGAAGTTGTGAGCGGTGATCGTTAGCCTGGATCCTCCTAGCGAAGAGCGGGTCGCACCGGCCCAGGGCCGGCGGCACAAAACTCCCGATCAGCCGCGCCGCCACGCTCGGCCCCCCATGCGCTGTATCCCCATTTGTTCATTCGTTCTCCCAATATGAGATGGTTTTCGGACTGCCTCACAAACAATTGAACTACACTTTTACCAAATCTAGAACAATCGCTTCCTCTTGACGCCAATCCCCTCTCACCTTAAAATGATATAGAAGTTGTCGTTGACAATCTAACGGCTTGCAGGGGAGAGATCCGGAGATAGAATCATCTCCTTGCACGCACCGGGCGCCGAAGGGGCAAATCTGGAGCCGGCAAACCCAGATGAAACTCTCAGGCAAAAGGACCCTGCACCGACCACCCTCTGGAAAGCTCCCCACCTCGGGACGCCGACGGGGAAAGATGGCTGACGACGCCGGCCATCGAATCTCTCAGGCCAACATACAGAGGACGCGCGATACTCTTCGCGTGTCCTCGTTTCGTTTTATACCCACTCCACATCTTCCATCCATATCTACACTCTACTAAGGAGAGAATACCATGAATGCGCCCAGCCGCCTGAAATACACCAAAACCGATGAATGGTACGATCCCGCTACCGGCAAGGTTGGCCTAACCGATTACGCCCAATCTCACCTGTCAGACATCGTCTTTGTAGAAATCCTGGTCGAAGCGGGAGAAACCGTCGAAGTCGGCAAAGCCATCGCCTCGGTAGAGTCGGTAAAAGCCTCAGCCGAAGTCTACGCCCCGGCAGCAGGTGTAGTGGCCGAGGTCAACAAAGCCATTGCCGAAAAACCGGAGACCCTCAACCAAGACCCCTACGGGCAGGGATGGCTGATCCGCATCGAGAACAGCCTCCCTGGAGATCTGATGGACGCCGATGCCTATATCCGCTACTGCGAGGAACGGGACTGAACATGGAGTAAGCGATGACCTATATCCCTATCTCCCCCAACGAACGAGAAGCGATGCTCAAGACCATCGGCGTTCAAACGCTCGATGATCTCTTCCAAGACGTCCCTGAAAAGTATCGCTTCCCGAAACTCGATCTACCGCCGGCCCTGACCGAAATGGAGGCTGCCCAATACCTCCAGGAACTGGCCAGCCTGAACGAAACCGTGCACGGCGACCTGATTTCCTTCCTGGGGGCCGGCATGTACAACCACTACATCCCCGCTGTCGTTGACCACATCCTGCGCCGCGGCGAGTTCTACACCGCCTACACCCCCTATCAGCCCGAAATTTCCCAAGGAACCCTTCAGGCCATCTTCGAGTACCAGTCGCTCATGTGTGCCCTGACCGGCATGGAGGTCTCCAACGCTTCCCACTACGACGGCGCCACGGCCGCTGCAGAGGCCATCAACATGGCCTATGCGGTATTTCGGGGCAAGCGCAAAAAAGTGGTCATTTCCCCCACCGTACATCCCCAATACCGAGCCGTGATCCGCACCTACACGCAAGGGATGGAACTGGAACTGGCCGGCGATGACGCCCGCGCCGACCTCGAGGCCGCTCCGGAATTCCTGACCAATCACATCGACGCCAACACCCTACTGGCGATCGTGCAATATCCCGACTTCTTCGGTCGCATCTACGACTACACGAAATTGATCGAAGAAGCCCATGGCAAAGGCGCCCTGGTATGCGTGGTCGCCAACCCGATCGCCCTAGCCATCCTCAAAACCCCGGGCGAGATGGGCGCCGACATCGTCGTCGGCGAGGGTCAACCCCTGGGCATCCCGATGTGGTTTGGCGGCCCCAGCCTGGGATTCTTCACCACTCGCAAAACCTACGTTCACAAAATGGCCGGCCGCTTAGTCGGTGAGACGGTGGACAACCGGGGCCAACGCGCCTACGTGCTCACCCTCACCGCTCGCGAACAACACATCAAACGTGAGCGTGCCACCTCCAACATTTGCACCAACCAGGGCCTGATGGCTCTGGCCTCGGCCGTCTACCTGAGCGTGATGGGCAGGGCCGGCCTGCGTCAGGTAGCCGAACTCTGCTATCACAAGGCTCACTACGCTGCTGAGATCCTCAGCCAAATCCCTGGCTATGGCCTATGCTTCAGCGATCCATTCTTCCACGAATTTTCCCTCTGCTGTCCTAAGCCGGTTGCTGAGATCAACGCGCATCTCCTCGAGCATGGCATTCTAGGCGGCTACGACCTCAGCCAAGACTACCCCAGCCTGCCCAACCACATGCTGATTGCGGTCACCGAGATGAACACCAAAGAAGAAATTGACCTACTGGCCGAAATCCTTGCGGAGGTGAACCATGACTGAGACCCTCACCCCCAAGGTCGTCGAACCGACCCTCTTCGAACTCTCCTCCCCAGGGCGGATCGGCGTCACCATGCCGGAACCCGACGTCCCAAAAGCGGATCTTCCCCCAGCTCACCTGCTCCGCTCCGACCTTCCCCTGCCCGAGCTAGCCGAAGTAGACGTCGTCCGCCACTACCTGCGCCTGAGCCAATTCAACTACAGCGTAGACGGCGGCTTCTACCCCCTCGGCTCCTGCACAATGAAATACAACCCCAAGATCAACGAGGACACCTGCCGCCTGCCCGGTTTTCTCTACACCCATCCCCTGCAACCGATCGAAACCGTTCAGGGCAACCTCGAGCTGATGTACTTGCTCCAAGAGTGGCTCAAAGAAATCAGCGGCTTTGCGGCGGTCAGCCTTCAGCCGGCGGCCGGCGCCCATGGCGAACTCACCGGCGTGCTCATCATGCGCGCCTACCACAAATCGCGTGGCGATCACAAACGTATCAAGATGCTCATCCCCGATTCAGCCCATGGCACCAACCCGGCCTCCTCGGGCATGATCGGCCTGCAAGTCGTACAGATCCCATCCGATGCTCGGGGCAACGTAGACCTCAACGCCCTCAAAGCCGCCTGCGACGACGCCGTTGTCGGCCTGATGCTCACTAACCCCAACACCCTGGGGCTCTTCGACGAAAACATTGAGGAGGTCATTCGAGTCGTACACGAGTGCGGAGGACTGGTATACGGCGATGGCGCTAACCTAAACGCCCTGCTCGGCATTGTTCGCCCGGGCGATCTGGGCTTTGACGTAATGCACTTCAACCTCCACAAAACCTTCTCCGTTCCCCACGGCGGAGGCGGCCCGGGTTCTGGCCCGATCGGCGTGGCAGCCCATCTGGCTGATTTCCTACCTGAACCGATCGTTGGCATCCTGGAAGAAGACGACGAAGAAACCCCGCCGCTCTTCGGCTTTATCCGCCCTGCCAAATCCATCGGCCGCATCAAAGCCTTCTATGGCCACTTCGGCGGGGGGATGGTGCGTGCCTTCACCTACATCGCCATGCATGGCGCTGAAGGTCTCAAACAAGTTGCGCAACATGCCGTGCTCAATGCCAACTACCTGCTAGCCCGGCTGCGTGGCAGCTATCGCGTTCCCTACGACCGTATCTGCATGCACGAGTTTGTGGTAGAAGGCCGCTTCGAAGGGTCCGACCTGCGGGCGCTCGACATCTCCAAGCGTTTGATGGATTACAACTTCCATCCGCCGACCAATTACTTCCCGTTGATCGTTCCTGAAGCCTTGATGATCGAGCCGACTGAAACCGAAAACAAAGCCACCCTAGACGCCTTCGCCGATGCCATGATCCAGATCGCTGAAGAAGCCCGCACCAACCCAGACCTGTTGCGCGCCGCACCCCACAACACGCTATTCGGTCGTATGGACGAGGTGCGAGCGGCCCGCGAGCTGGTACTCTGCTGCTGGCTGCCCGAAGACTACAGCAAGCCACTCACAGACGAACAGCCGGCATCGCTAGGTGAACGATAGTTGCTCCCTCATCCCGCCGACGCCTCGAGAACACCTCTCGAGGCGTTTTGCTTGCTTTGAAAATCGGGTAGTCTCCCTGTTAAGTGTTGAGAGGAAGCACAACGACTGCTAGCAGCTCTTTGATCGTCCAAATTTGTAAACGCCCAAGAAGGAGACTGCCTATTTTTGCCCAACAAATTTGTTCCAGTGACAAGCAAGATAGTAGCGCTTTTTGGCATTTTAGGGTATGCTTATATCTATCAAGCATCTTTCGCTATTTTCTGGAGGCAAAGGTGAGCGACGGTACAGTAAAAGAACTGCTGAAAGAAGCAGAAACCCGTATGAATGGGGCCATCCATGCTCTAGAACAGGATCTGGCGACGATCCGCACCGGACGCGCTAGCCCGGCCCTGGTGGAGCGTTTGATGGTAAATTATTATGATACGCCCACCCCTCTCATTCAATTGGCGACCATTTCGGTTCCCGAGCCTCGTACTTTGCTGATTAAGCCTTTCGATCCTTCTGCGCTGAAGAACATTGAGAAAGCGATTCTGTCCTCAGACTTGGGGTTGACGCCCAACAATGACGGCAAGAACATCCATCTTACCCTGCCCCCATTGACCGAGGAGCGTCGCCGGGATTTGGTCAAGCACGTTCACGCCCGGTTGGAGGAAGCGCGCGTGGCAGTGCGAAACATTCGCCGCGATGTGCATAACGATCTGCGCGATTTTGAGAAAGAGAAGTTGATCTCGGAAGACGATCTCAAGCGAGGCGAGGATCAACTCCAACGTTTGACCGATCGTTTCATCGAGGAAATCAACAAGCGCGGCCAGATCAAAGAAAAGGAGATAATGGAAGTGTAGTGCTTCCATTCTAGTCATCTATGCCTGATTCGCCTCTCTCAATTCCTCCTGACCGTGTCCCGCAGCATGTAGCGATCATCATGGATGGCAATGGGCGATGGGCCATTCAGCGTGGTCTGCCACGCCTGGCGGGTCATCGCGCCGGCACGGAGAATCTGCGGCGTATCCTCCGGGCCACGGTGGAGTTTGGCATTCCTTATCTGACAATTTACGCTTTCTCGACCGAGAATTGGGGCCGGCCTCCGGAGGAAGTCGAGGGGCTAATGCGCATTCTCGAAGATGTGATCGATAAGGAGTTAGACGAGCTGAATCGCGAGGGCGTGCAACTGCGCCACATCGGGCGCTTAGAACGCCTGGCGCCTCGCTTGCAACAGAAAGTGCTTGATGCCATCGAGTTGACCCGCGAGAACAATCGCCTGGTGCTCAACATCGCTTTCAATTATGGCGGGAGGGATGAAATCGTGCAAGCTATTCAGCGCATTATTCGAGACGGCATTCCAGCGGAAGAAGTTACCGCCGAGCTGGTCAGCAGGTACTTGTATACGGCCGGCGTTCCCGATCCTGATCTGATCATCCGCACCTCGGGCGAGCTGCGGATTAGCAACTTCTTGATTTGGCAGGCGGCTTACGCAGAGTGGTATGTCACACCGACCTATTGGCCAGATTTTGACCGTGAGGAATATCGCCGCGCGCTGGAGGCGTTTGCCCAGCGCAACCGCCGTTTTGGGGGGGTCTCGGAGGCGGTCGTCAATAGGGCGGTTCATGGTTAGGCGGGCGCTCACTGCCCTGATCTGGCTGGCGATTGCCATGCCGGCCGTGCTGCTAGGGGGATTTTTCTTTTTTGCGCTGGTGAGCTTTTTTGTGATCCTGGCGGCTTATGAGTACGTGAAGATGTTCCAAGCCCGTGATTATCAGCCATCGCTGACGGTCACAGTAGGAGGGACATGGATAGTGTTGATCGCCAGGGCGTTTTATCCGGATCAGGCCGGCATGATCCTTACCTTGGTGATCTTGCTGGCTTTGACGGTTCACCTGCTGGCTTATGAGCGCGGGCGAAATGGTGCGGCTACGGATTTTGCCATCGCCGTCGGAGGGATAGTCTATTTGGGTTGGATCGGCGCCTATCTCTATGATCTACGCGCCCTGCCCAACGGTGGCTGGTGGGTGATGTTGGTCCTGCCAACAGTGTGGATGGCCGACGCAGCAGCGTATATGATCGGAAGCCAATATGGCCGCCGCAAGCTGGCGCCGCGCTTAAGCCCCAACAAGTCCTGGGAGGGTTACCTGGCCGGCGTGTTCACCGGTACGCTGTATGGCGGTTTCTTTGCCCACGTTTACTCGTGGCTAGGACCCTTGCACATCACCTTTGGGCAAGGGATGCTCCTGGGATTGGTGTTGAGCTTGTTGACCACCTTGGGCGATCTGGGAGAAAGTCTCTTCAAGCGCGAGAGTGGGATCAAAGACTCCGGCTCGTTCTTCCCCGGCCATGGTGGAGCCTTTGATCGAATTGACTCCTGGTTGTGGGCTGCTGTCATTGGGGTATATTGGATTCGTCATTTCTTTATAAAGTGATCTAGAGGCGGCAAGAACGGTGATAGAATATAAGCGCCGATCGATCTTTTCAGGAGCGCGTGGTATGCTGGTCAATCTTCCTACTCGAAATCTTGCCTTGGAATTGGTGCGAGTCACCGAAGCTGCTGCGTTAGCAGCTGGACGCTTTATGGGACGCGGCGACAAACAGGCGGCCGATCGGGCTGCTGTGGAGGCCATGCGGCTGGTGCTGCGTTCGGTGGAAATGGATGGGGTGATCGTCATTGGCGAGGGAGAAAAGGATAATGCTCCTATGCTCTACAATGGCGAGCGCGTCGGCAACGGTTCCCCCCCAGAACTGGACGTGGCGGTCGACCCGATCGACGGCACCCGCCCGTTGGTGTTCGGTCGGGCGAATTCGATCTCGGCTGTGGCCCTAGCTCCGCGTGGAGCGATGTATAACCCCGGCCCCTTCGTTTACATGAATAAGATAGCCGTTGGCCCCGAGGCAAAAGGACGCATCAATATTGAGAAGCCGATAGCCGATAACCTCAAGGCGATTGCTAAAGCCAAGAATAAAGCTGTGGAGGACCTGACAGTGGTTATTCTCGATCGGCCGCGTCATGAACAGATGATCGCCGAGATCCGCCGGCTGGGAGCGCGCATTCGCTTGATCCCTGATGGCGACGTGGCTGCCGCGCTGATGACGGCCATGCCCGATACCGGTGTGGATGTATTGCTTGGAATCGGAGGAACCCCCGAAGGAGTGATCGCTGCTTGCGCCTTGCGGGCGATGGGCGGCGAAATTCAAGGCAAGTTGTACGCGCGCAATGAAGAGGAACTACAACGGGGCCGCGAGATGGGTTATGATTTCGATAAAGTGTTGGTCATGGATGACCTGGTCTCTTCGGAGGATGTCTTTTTTGCCGCTACCGGTATCACCGATGGAGAACTTCTGCAGGGTGTGCGTTACTACGGCGATGGCGCTACGACAGACAGTTTGGTCGTGCGCGGCCTAACCGGCACCATTCGACGAATCTGGGCGCGCCACCAGATCGAAAAGTTGAACTTGCTCAGCCCGATCAAGTATTAACGTCAGTCCTCTCTCAAAAGGCAAGGGACAGAGAAGCTGTCGCTTCGCTATTGATTTGTTCTCAGCGCATCCCCTGGCCTTCTCAACAGGTCCGGATGGCCGGCCCGGGGCCGGCTCATCGGCCCGGCAGCTGGCATGAAGTTTGCAGCCTTCCGCTGGTCTTCTCTGCGTTTGTGGCGGTCTCTGCGCCGAGCGCCTTGACCTCACAAAACTCAGACCCACACAGATACTGTAACATCTTTGGTGGGTTTGGGGAGGATCAAACGCTAGACCGTTCGATGGCGAGCAAAGCCGTCAACGAAGTGGGACAACGAATAAACGAAGGCGCACCGCTCTTGGCTGTAGGACCCAGGCCCACCATCCCTTGCCCACAGAGGTAAACAGGGTGGTGAAAGACCCTCGTCTCGGGCAAGCAACCGTGTATCGGTATCGTTGTTTTGACTGCGGGAAGGCCTTCCCCGGCATTCCCCTGACGGGATCGGGCAAAGTCAGCAAGGCGAATAGAAGCGCCAAATGGTCTGGGCAGGAGTGGGCCTTTTGCTCTCGTCGTATTTTTGCCCACCGAATTTGTTACGCGCCTGCGAATGTACGGCTTGCGCGCCTGCCATTTTTGAGTATACTGTGTATTGGGAGCCGCGCCCCTGTTTCCCTCTGGAGGAACGACGGCCCCGCCTTCGAGGGATGTTTCAGCGGACGGCTTCGCCTTGCGGCGCTCGGTTCGCTGCTGCTAAAGCGCAAGCCGTTAGCCTTCCTAACCAGCGCATGACATGACGCAGAGGATGGATACGATGGCACGAAAGAACAAAGCCGAAAGCAAGCGCCCCATCGAAGCGTATCAACACCGCGACAAGAAGCGGGTGAACAACCCGCCGGCGGGGCTGGTGACGCCCGAGAACGACCCGGACGCCGGTCAACGCAAGAAGACCTACGCCTACGACCCGCACCTGGACCCGCAACTGGTCTGGGCCGGCAAGGCCGAACATACCTCCTTCGAGGTGCCCACCGTCTCGCTGCACGTGCACGAGCGCATTGACCCCCGCACCATCATCGAAGCCGTCAGGAAAGTGAATAGTGATCAGGGGTCAGTGGCTAAGTGCTGCCCAACTTCCGCTATTTGAGCAAGAGCGCCAGGAACCGCTGCGCAGCGCCATCGAGTTCTACCAGCACAAACACGGCTGGTCCAACCGCCTGATCGCCGGCGATTCGCTTTTGGTGATGAATTCGCTCCTAGAAAAAGAGGGCCTGGCTGGCAAGGTGCAGATGATTATATAGACCCGCCCTACGGCATCAAGTACGGCTCCAACTTCCAGCCGTTTGTCAACAAGCGCGACGTGAAAGACGGCAAGGACGAGGACCTGACCAGTGAGCCGGAGCAGATCAAGGCCTTCCGCGACACCTGGGAGCTGGGCATCCACTCCTACCCTCACCTGCCTGCGCGACCGGCTGCTCCTGGCGCGGGAACTCCTGACCGAGAGCGACAGCATCTTCGTGCAGATCGGCGATGAGAATATGCACCGCGTGCGGTGCTTGATGGATGAGGTCTTTGGGGAACAGAACTTTATGTCGATTATGGCATTTACGAAGACATCAGGAGCAACCGCACAATACTCGCCTAGTACATGCGACTATCTGCTTTGGTATGCGCGAGATAAAACAAGAACAAAATATCGCCAACTTCTCATTGAAAGGCAAATGGAAGACCTCATTTCAGCACACTATACCAATGCAGAATTAGCTACAGGCGAACGAAGGCTCGCCGGTAAGGTGGAACTTTACGATTCTTCCTTTCTCGGCGATGTAAGGTTATTCGCATTAAGCGGAACCTCCTCTCAAACTCGCGGAAAAACTGAACCTCAACCTTTTTACTTTATCGGAGTGCGAACTGTGCCCGAAACCACTCGTTCTTGGAGTACAACCATCGAAGGGTTAAGAAGATTAGCTAGCGCGAATCGGTTGCAAATCATGGGCAATACATTCCGATATGTAAGATACCATACTGACTTCCCTTATTCTTCGCTCGGCAACTTGTGGTCAGATGTTGCGGGAAGTGTTCAGAGCCGCACCGACCCAAAGGTTTATGCTGTTCAGACGGGGACACCTGTCATTGCCCGCTGCCTCCTGATGACCACCGACCCGGGCGACCTGGTCTTCGACCCCACCTGCGGCAGCGGCACCACGGCCTACGTGGCCGAGCAGTGGGGCCGGCGCTGGATCACCTGCGACACCTCGCGCGTGGCCTTGGCCATCGCCCGCCAGCGGCTGATGACCGCCGTCTTCGACTACTACGAACTCGCGCACCCCGAGGAGGGCGTGGGCAGCGGCTTCAAGTACAAGACCGTGCCGCATGTAACCCTCAAATCCATCGCCAACAACCCGGAGATCGACGACATCTACGCCCGCATGCACCCGGCCATCGCGCAGGCGTTGGCAGAGCTCAATCGAGTGATGAGTGAACAGTGGCCAGTGGACAGCAAACGCAAAGGTTATCAAATCACCACCGGCGGAAGGGCAGGCCGCACCATCCACTTTTCACGATCCACTGACCACTCGCCACTGGCCACTGCCCCCGATCCGCTATCCACTGACCACTTACTCGAATGGGAGGTGCCCTTTGAGTTCCCCGCCGATTGGCCCGAGTCGGCCCGCCCGGCTTTTGACCGCTTCCACGCCGCCCGCCGCGCCATGCGCCAGGAGATGGACGAGGCCATCCTGCGCCATGCCCCGCAGGAGACGCTCTACGACCAGCCCTTGGTGGACCGCAGGAAGGTGCGCGTGACCGAGCCGTTCACCGTGGAGGCGGTGCCCGCGCCGGTGGTCAAATCGCCAGACGAAATCCTCGAGCCTGCGCCTCCTGCGGCCGACGCCTCCAGCGCCCGTTCCGGCGAGACCCTGCGCCAGGCCGAGTGGCGGGATGAACTTTTGAAGACCGGCATCCGCGCCAAAGCCGGGCAATACATCCGCTTCAGCCGCTTGGAGCCGCTGCCGGGCTGCCGCTGGCTGCACGCGGAGGGCGAAACCAAACCCGAGAGTGAACGGTCCCAACCTCTGCGCGTGGTGGTCTCCTTTGGTCCCGAACATGCGCCGCTGGAGCAGCGGCAGGTGCAGCGCGCCTGGGAAGAGGCGCAACAACTGGTGCCCAAGCCCAAGCTTCTTGTCTTTGCCGCCTTCCAGTTCGACCCCGAGGCGGCCAAAGACATCGACGAGATGAAGCCCGAACTGGCCGGCATGCAGTTCTTGAAGGTGCAGATGAACGCCGACCTCTTGACCGATGACCTCAAGAAAAAGCGCGCCTCAAACCAGTCTTTCTGGTTGATCGGACAGCCGGATGTGGAAGTGGTCAGTGAGCAGTGGCTAGTGGTCAGTGAACAGGGGTCAGGTAGAAAGGAGGCGTTAGCGCCGTATGACGTCGTTGCAAAGCTATCGGGACTTGATCGTTTGGCAGAAATCAGTCGTCTTAGCCGAGACGATCTATCAGCTTTCGTCGCAATTGCCCAAAGAAGAGACCTATGGGATGCGGTCGCAGCTCACGCGGGCGGCGGTTTCGATTCCGGCCAACATCGCCGAGGGGCAAGCGCGGCACAGCACAGGGGAGTTCCTGCAATTTCTGGGCATCGCCCAGGGCTCCCTAGCCGAATTGGAGACGCTGCTGATTTTGTGCGAGCGATTGAATCTGTTGGACCCTCAAGGCGTGCAGAATGCCTTGAGCGCTTGCGAGGAAATCGGGAAATTATTGAGCGGGCTCGTCAAATCGCTGCGTCGCTAACCCCTAGCCACTATCCACTAGCCACTGTCCACTACTCACAAGTCACTGTACACGGCTTTGATTACTACAACACCAAGACCGGCCAGATCGAATCCGGCGGCGCGGACAAGATCGCGCTCTGGATGCTGGATACCGATTACGACGGCCGCAGCCTTTACCCGCGGCAGGTCTTCTTCCCCATGGCCGGGGAGAACGAGGGCTGGGCGAGACTGGCCAGAAACCTCAAGGCCGAGATTGATGAGAGTCTGATCGAGAGTTACTGGGGCGCGGTCTCGCTGCCCTTCGAGGCGGGCGAGCACAAGCGCATTGCCGTCAAGATCGTGGACGACCGCGGCATCGAGAGTTTGAGAGTGATGGAGGTAGGGTCATGAGCATACAGATCGACATACCCCACAAAGCCATCGCCGCCTTCTGCAAGAAGTGGAAGATTGTCCAGCTTGACATCTTCGGCTCTGTGCTGCGGGACGACTTCCGGCCGGATAGCGATGTTGATGTGCTGGTCGCCTTCGAGGCAGGTGTGGAGTGGTCGTTCGAGCAATGGCTGGACATGATTTGTGAGCTTGAATCCATTTTCGGGCGCTCAGTGGATCTGGTTGAGCGGCGTTTGGTCGAGCAGAGCCCTAATTACATCCGTCGAAAACACATTCTCGACCATCTGGAAAACGTTTATGTGGCGGGATGAAGCCTATTTGCTCGACATGCTGATTGCCGCTCGAGAAGCCCGGCGCTTCTGCGAAGGGCTGTCGTGGGAACAGTTTCGCAATAGCTCGCTGCACCAACACGCCATCGCCAAGGCGCTGGAAAATGTGGGTGAGGCAGCCCGCAAGGTTTCTGAAGAGACCAAAGCCGCCCATTCCGAGATCCCCTGGAACCGCATCGTTAGCCTGCGTCATCGCATTGCGCACGACTACTTTCACCTGGATTTGGGAGGGTGTGGGAGATTGCGACGAAAGATATTCCTGCTTTGATCGCGTTGCTGGAGCCCCTCATTCCACCGGAGGAACCCTGATGTCCCCCAACACGATTGATCGCCTGATCATCAACTCGCCCTACGAGGAGCCGACGCGGCATTGGCGCTACGACCGGGAGACGCGCACCTTCGAGCTGGTGGAGGGCCGGCGGCCTGCAGGTTATGTGGTGGCCACGCCCGGTTCGCGCTCCTTTGACGATCCGGGAATCTTCATCGAGATTCCGCTGGTGAACCAGATCCGTCCGCGCGTCAAAGAATGGCGCGAGGCCGGTTATCCGGGCGTTACCAGCATCACCAAGCGCCTGCTAGAACATTGGCGCGACCCCGAGCGCGCGCAAAAGCTCTTCTTCTGCCAGTTGGAGGCGGCGGAAACCCTGATCTGGCTCACGGAGGCGCCGGCCTCGGAGCGGGTGGGCATCGAGATTCCGGGCGACGGCGGGGCCTTTGAACGCCGATGCTGCAAGATGGCCACCGGCAGCGGCAAGACGGTGGTGATGGCCATGGTCATCGCCTGGCACATCCTCAACAAGGTGGCCAATCCGCAAGACGCGCGTTTCTCCAAGGATGTGCTGGTCATTGCGCCCGGTCTGACGGTCAAAAATCGCCTGGAGGTGCTCTATCCTTCCGCCGAGGGAAACTACTACGAAGCCTTCGATATCGTCCCTTGTCACCAGTACCAATCCTCGGGACTACACCGGTGATTGCGGAACGCAAACCCCAGTTCCTACTAGCGCTTACACGCTCTTGGCCAATCCACATTGTGCGGACGGATGGCGCGTGAGTTGGGACTTTGGGATAGATTTTGCAACAACGAATCTGTATTATGTTCATGTAAACGGAGGCTCCTTATGAAACGCTTTACCCTGCTTGCGCTCGCGCTGCTCACGCTATTCGTTTTTGCGCCAATGCGGCAAATTGCTCATCCTGTTACTGATGAACAGTCATCCATAAGCGAAACGCCTTCCGCACCAACCATAACCGATAGCCCCTTGGGGCATGAGTCATCTGTAACAGCAACAGTTTCCGATAGCGACCCAAAACTATCAGACGGCGACTTAGTAATACAAACCCTAGAAAGAGCTTGTCAAGTGGAATTGGATGCCCTTTGGACTTTTGATACTAGTGAATTTTCCAGTGTGTATATTAATGACCCACGTTTTCCTGTTTCTCCAGATACCTTGAGATTTGTCCGACGGATTACGAAAGACGAATCCCTAGCCTACGTTGGTTATCTTGATTTTCGCTTAGCAGAAAGGAAGCACTATCATGAGGGCGTTCGCAAATGGAATGCCATTGCTGAAAAAATGAAGGCGGAAAATCGAACTGAAATGACAGAAGACGAACGACTTTCCCTTATATCGCCGAGCGGCGACGTGTATCCCGCTCCTCCCCCGCCTCCGGATGTTGTGATGCAAACAACGTCTTGCGCATATGCTGTTCAGTCCATAGATATCGAGGGAGATATTGCAATCGTGGTAGCTTCAAAGGGCGCCACCACAGATGAATGGTATCTTGTTAACCGAGATGGGCGATGGTACATAGCAGGGCGCAAAATTTTAATCATGCATCCATGAACGCAGGCCGTCGGGCGGCACGCTAAGGCTGAGTTGGAGAGGGCTGGTCTTACGTCGCAAGAGCAAATCTCGCTGACACAACATGAATGCGAGGCATTAGCACTGTCAATTTCCATACTATAAAAAATTGCAAGGAGAAGCCAATGATTTGGACTTGGGTATTTTGGGCATCTTTGGCCCTATCTACAGGATTGGCGGTGTTCGGCGTTTGGCAGAGACGAAAATGGGTTCTCGTAGCAAGTGGAATACTATCGCTGCCTTTTTCTCTGTTCCTTTTTGCTCATCCTGGCAGTCGCTTTTTTCTAATTTTACCGATATTACACCTGATGACGTTTCTCACAATCCACAGGCGACTTGAGCAGGCAAAATGGTTCCTATTGGCTCTTATTATTGGATGTGTGGCCTGGTTCTTATTTGTGCGTTTCGGAGCAAATTGATGTGATTTCAGGGGCCGCCTGACACACGCTTCCGGGCCAGGTCGAGCACGGCTGAAGAAAAAATCCCCGCTACCATTCAAGACATCGAATACTGGCCTATTCCAGGCGTTGTGGTTATCGACGGGGAGGGCTTCTCGCCCAATATGCAGGGCTACTTGATGTCTGCAGGCAAGGTAGTGTGGTTTGACGAATTAGAACTCACCTTACGCAGTTGGAGTAAACTTGGTGCATGAAAAACGGCAAACTCTTTGACCTGTACAGCGATTATCTGATAAGCGCCTTCGGGCAAACCACGGCGACCGGGCTGTCTGCACTGTTGGAT
>Ga0209721_1000031_pt1:0-115000 | contig 128090 bp, 83 predicted proteins | sample TshhotsprinmetaG_FD_184139 | JGI IMG/M metagenome (GOLD analysis project Ga0209721, IMG submission 184139) | Hot spring microbial communities from South Africa to study Microbial Dark Matter (Phase II) - Tshipise hot spring metaG (SPAdes)... | ecosystem: Environmental > Aquatic >...
GAAATCATTCTTGCCACACGCGGAAATCATTTTTCCAACAAGCCGAAGCCTTCTTTCAATAAGTGCGAATCGTTTATTCAACAAGTGGGAACCTTTTTTTTAATAAGTGGGAACCACCTTTTTTTTAATGAGTGGAAACCACCTTGTTTAATAATGTGGAAACCACCGGGTTTTAAATCTATAGGGGAACCACCGGCAGGCTTTACCGCGGTTTGTCGTAGGGAGGATCTTTGAACAACTTCAGTCGCACTCCTACTTATTGCACTGCGGGCAGAGACGGGCGGATTCCGAGACCTTGAAAGAGAAATTTGTTCGAAAATTCCTTATCTTTGCCGGCTTCTGAGAGCTTGCTGAACCCGCGCCTTTAGTTGGCTACCAGCCGGGCTCAAATCGGTCCCTAGCTTAATCTCGCGCTAATCCGAAATGCAAGCTGCAAGAGCTACATGTAGAGATGAATAGCAAAGGCATATATAAGCAAAAAGATACAAAGCAAAGAGATACCTCGCAAAAAACGATTTGCCAGCCACCCAGGGATGATAGCCACCGACGGATGATAGACACATAGCGATGATAGGTACCCAAGGATGTTAGGTACGCATGGTTAAGTGCGAGGCAATCATAGATGATAGGTGCTCATGCTTAACTGCGAGGTACCATGGATGATCGCCACTGATGGACCAGAGTGACAAATGGATAAAAGCCTCGTATGGGTAAGAGGCCCACGCGGATAAAGGCAAAGCAGGAACACCTCGATCACAAGCGGAAGCGCGAGCGAAAACGACCTCATATGGGGAGACTCAAAACGCGGTCGGTGACACCGGCCGTCCATTTCCGGCGTGTCGGGTCATGATCCCCCGTCAAGCCGACCAAGAAACTCCTTATACAGTTTCGTAAAACGCTCCACCATTACCTCCACTCGGAAGTGGGTGGCCCCATACTCCCGGGCTTGCCCCCCCAAACGTTTTGCCAACTCGGGATCCTCCAACAATCGTTGCGTAAGCCGGGCCAAAGCGGCGCGATCTCCCACCGGAAACAACAATCCGGTCTGACCGTGGATCACAAGATCACGAGTTCCCGGGATATCCGTAGCCACCACAGGCAGCCCATTTGCCATTGCCTCCAGGATGGCATTTGACTGCCCTTCATAGCCACTCGTGGACCAAAAGACTTCCACATGCGGGAGCCAATCATGCACGTCATTGCGGTGTCCCAAAAAATGGACACGGTCCTCGATCCGAACCTTTTCTCGAAAGCGGAGCAAGCGTTCGCGTTCCGGTCCGTCACCGAAAATCAGGAGGTGCACATCCGCGCGGATAACTTTCAGCAAATCCGCCGCCCAGATGGCATCTTCCAGGCGTTTTTGAGGCCAAAGCCGTCCCACCGTAGCGATTAACCGAACCTCCGCCGGTAGGCCCAGCTCCCGAAGCAACTCGGCCTTCGACCGCTGAGGTTCCTTATCCATTACGGGTACGGCGTTGGGAATCACATGGATTTTTGCCTCGGGAAGTCCCCGCGAAACGTAAAATTCTTTTACCCCCGAACTGTTGACCACAATGGCATGGGTGAACCGGCTCAGCCACCGATCCAACGCAAACTGCCACGAGGCCTTCCACAAATCCACACATCGTTCACTGGCAATGACCACCGGTACACCGCAGCGCATCGCAGCCAAACGCCCAAAACTATTGGCGGCGAAAAGCCATGTGTGGAGGATCTGCGGACGCAACTCGCGCAGGAGGTGAACCAAGCGGAAATACGCCCGCGGATCAGCCCGCCATTTCTTGCCGATGAAATGGATGGGGATATCCGCCTGGCGGAGTTCTGCCTCCAGAGGCCCCAACCGCGTCAAAACGCCGACATGGACCTCGAAGATTTCTCGGTCTAAATTCCGCACCAAAAGCGAAAGCTGCTTTTCGGCCCCAGCCTGGTCTAAGGAGGGGATCAGTTGTAGGATGCGAACCTTCGACACTTTCGGCTCCCGCCGCCGGCCACGTGAAGCCCTAAAACCACCTGAGTAAGCCTAAGATCAAAATTGAAATTCTACCGTCTCGGCACCTTTTTGGACACCGTGAAGCCTGGATACCTGCTTTAGCAGGCGGTGCCGCAGACCGCGTCGATCCCTAGATTTGAGGATACCCAAATCGTGAATGAACCGAACTTCTCCCCCGAAAGCTTTCCTTTTCGCCGCGTATTGCCAGAGACCATAAAACCATAAAGCTGTGTGGCCACGCCCAAAAAATCCGGGCAGAATCGCGGGAGCAGATTGCACGCTACCGAGTTGTTGACGGCGATGCTAAACTTGCGTTTGATCAACCCTTTGAACTAACATGTTAAAAAGCAGCGGAATACCCAGTCGTAATCCCGCGTACGAACTCCCGGACTTGCTTTCGCAAGCTGCTTACGGATGGCGCACGGGAGTCCCACGCAACCACACGTTGTCAACTCCGGTACGTTGTTAACTCCGTTGAGGGGTGTCATCATGATGAAGCGCGGCATGAACAGGCGGTTGTTCGTGAAAAAATTAGCAATTGGTGGAGTTGCCGGCATTGCACTGCCTACCTTGGTACCCGGGTCGGTTCTCGCAGCTCAAGGCCGACCCGGACCTAACGATCAAATCGGCATCGGATTTGTGGGCGTAGGGCGTCGGGGCGAGCAACTGATGAAGCTTCCGCCCGAGGGTCGGATCCTCGCCGTTGCCGACGTTTACAAACCCCGCGCCGAAATGATCGCCGCCAAATTCCAGGCCAAAGCCTTCACCGACTACCGAGAGCTTTTGGATATGAAAGAAATCCAGGGGGTAGTCGTCGCCACTCCGGATCATTGGCGGGCTCTGGTGTGCATCGAAGCGTGTCAGGCCAAAAAAGATATTTATGCCGAAAAGCCCATGACCCTGACCATCCGCGAGGGTCGATTGATGGTTCAGGCTGCCGAAAAGTACGGCTGTGTATTTCAAACCGGTAGTCAGCAGCGATCCTCGCGCGTGAACCGGCTGGGGTGCGAGCTGGTGCTCAACGGTCGCATTGGCAAAGTGCACACGGTGATTGCGCACAACTATCCAAGTCCTTGGCGGTGCGGCTTGCCGGAGCAACCGGTCCCGGAGGGCCTCGATTGGGACCGCTGGTGCGGAGCCAGCGAAGTGGTCCCCTACCATGCCGACATCTTTACGCCCCGGGCTAACCCCGGTTGGATTTCCTTTGCACCGTGGTCTGGTGGAGAGGTCACCGGCTGGGGCTCCCACGGGTTGGATCAAATTCAGTGGGCTCTTGGAATGGATGACACCGGCCCGGTAGAGATTTGGACGGAAGGCCCCCGGCTGGAACCGCCGATTTACACGGCACCTGAACCGCGAAGTCGCGGGGACAAGCTATGTTCTCGCCCGAAAGTGTTCTATCGCTATGCGAATGGAATCGTTGTTCGGTTGGAAAACGGCCCCGCGGGCGGGGCGATCTTTCACGGCGAAAAAGGCACGATCACCATCGACCGCGATTTCCTGAAAGTTGAGCCGGAGGAATTGGGTCGCGAGCCGCTCCGCGACACGGATATTCGCTTGGTCCAGAGTAACGATCACATGAAGAATTGGTTCGACTGCATGCGGAGCAGGCAAAAGCCGGTTGCCCATGCGGAGGTTGGCCATCGTACCTCCACAATTTGCCACCTGATTAATATCGCTCGTCTGTTGGGCCGGCGACTCCAGTGGGATCCGGCGAAGGAGCAGTTCGTGGCGGATGAGGAAGCTAATCGCTCCCTAGACCGTCCCCGCCGCAAAGGCTACGAATTGCCCGAGACGATTTAGCGAAGTCGAGCGCCCCAGTTCCGGCTGTGCCTTGAAGGGCTTGCCGACTGAAGGATCAGCCCACTCCCTGCCGACCGGGAAGGCGAAGTCGCGCTTGATAACTTGCGTTTGGCAGCACCCATTCCTCGTATGAGCGCCCGATCCTTGCCGGTTGGCGCCGGATCCTCACCGGCTCGGATGGTTGGTAAGCTCCCCGGGGGCGAAGCGCCGACCGGTCGCCCGATAGAAAGCGTCCCGCACCGGGCTTGCCTGGCGAATTCGCACATTGGGGTCCGTGGCTTCAAATGCACCGATGCCGGGCACCACAAGCCGGACGTGCACGGCCGCATAAGGGGCCCAATCCCGGTCGAATTCAGGGTGGATAACCTGAAATGGCAATTCCAGCCGGGTAAAACCCGCCGATCCTTCACTTTGAATGATCCGGACCCAATGACCGAGTTGCATGGGACCGCGTCGCCATTCGGCCACGGCGGCCAAATATCCGATCAGTTCCACTTCCACCGTCCCGCGGATAGCTACCGCATTCCCGGCTAAATCCAATGGGTGCAGCTCGAGGAGTAAGCCGTCCGGCTCCACATCTTCATCCCAGTGGGCCACCTGGGCCTCGACGTGCAAGGTGGCGATCCGCCCCGGGGGTTTTTCGGATCTGCGTTCCCCGGCGAAACCCGCCCTCGGTACTTCTGCTTGGGTATCGCACCGATCAATACCGGGAGCAGTCGGCTCCGGCTCCGTTGCCCATGCCTCCGGGGACCCACGCTCCGCCTGGGGTGTTGGCGGTAAGCTTCCTGCAGCCTCCCCTGCCGGGATGACTTCCGGCTTTAAGGGAGAGCGGATGATCACGATCCTTTGCGACCCATGGGTAATAAAACCCTCGCCTTCTGTCGGCTCAGAGGCAGTCAGGTCCGATCGCCGCAGAGGCGACTCGGGCACCTGGGGATCTTCGCCGCTTGCCTGCCGGTTTAACCCGCGGTGATTGGTTCCCGCAGGGAGCATATTCTGGAACTGGGCTCGCGAGAAATTCGCGGAGCCCTGTTTTACGCGAATGACTTGCCGCCAGGGAATAAAACGCCGTACCGCCAGGCGATGATCTCCCGATTTGAGTACCAGAAAATTCTGATCGGTGGCCGCGTCGACGGTACCGTGTAGCCACCCCCTTTTTTCCGTCAGGACTTCGCATTCTGCGTCTAGACACGGCGTTTTTAAAGGAGGAACAGCAGTTTTTTCTTCGGACCGGCGGGGCTCTTGCTCCCCCCCTTCGCTACTAGAGGCCCCTGCTTCCGTTCCAGATACTCTTATTCCAAAGGGCGGCCCAGCTTCCCGTTCGGAGGGAAGCTCTTGCGCTGCATAAAAGAAGGTTTCCCGGCCCAACGCCAGAGTTTTAACCTGCGGCGCACGAGGCAGGGCTTCCGCGGCGGATGCGAAGATGTTCGCACCGGTCCGGAGCGCTGCAACAACGCAAGGCAGAGTATCCCAGGCGGCGTCGATCGCCTCTTTAGTCTCAAGCAGTTTAGCCTCAAGCAGTACCCGGGTCGGCCCAGACAAAAGCTCGGCTCTGGAAGGGTTGTTTTCGGGTACCGAAGGGAAAGTTTCTGCCGGACAAGGCACACTTTCCGCCGAGAATTTTGTTGGGTTTTCCCCCCAGAGGAGAGATCCCACCAAGAGCAAAACCGTAGCTTTCGCGCACATCGATCGTCCCTTGCACCAAAGTCGAGCGCAAGACGCTGCAAGGAACATGCCGAAGGACCGAATGCCGAATCCCGGGAAAACCCGGTAACTTAACCCCTCTTTCTTACGGAAGATGGGGATTGTGATTCCTTTCGGTCGACTCAAAAACCGGTACCGCTTGCACCCAGAACCGGCCCCACGCAGCGCATGACGTCGCCAAAAAGCAACATCGCCCTTCAGCGTCTGCTCCCTATGACAGAGCCGAGCGAGCCTTGCGCGAACTGAAGGGGGAGACGTTCGATCGGTGCTTTCGGTGAAAGAGCATTTGGGGATGCCCAATGAACGGTACTTCCTTTTGAAGCTTGTTCATGGCTAGGGCGATCGGTCCGAATGAACGCAAATTCTAGCCATTCTTGCAAGATCGGGGGGAGCCTCGAACTCTGTTACCTGGGTCGCAGGTACTTGTCCTTGGCCCTACCCCTTGGCGAAGCTTTGCCAGGGCGTTAAAACCTTGTTAGTTTTCAGGGTAAATCCTAAGCTCGCCGGGTGCCGCGGCAGGCGGTGGGTTTCGGCGGAGTAACCGGGGAAGATTTCCTCTCTACCCAGTAAGGTGAACACCCTCGATCTGGTGCCGAACTTCTCGTGTGCAAGCCTAGTGAGATGCCGAACTTATAATGCTAAACTCATCTAATGCTAAACTCATCAGGTGGAACGGTTTTGAAACTGCCTGTTTTCTAAAAGGAGGAGGACGACTATGTCTAGTGCGGTCGTTACGCAAAAGTTGGCGATTCACGGCGGGCCCAAGGCCGTCACCAATAAGCTGCAAGGTTGGCCCCAATTTTCGGAAGAAGCCATTAGGGCTGTCGAGGAGGTCCTCCGCTCCGGCAGGGTCAACTACTGGACTGGGCCCCGGGGGATGGAATTTGAACGCCGCTTTGCTGCCTGGCAAGGAAGTCGATTCGCGATCGCGGTTTCTTCCGGAACCGCCGCGCTGCATGTAGCCCTATCGGCTTTGGGAATTGGTCCGGGTGACGAGGTCATCGTCCCCAGTTACACGTTCATCGCCACCAGCTTCGCCGTGCTTCAGGCGGGGGCAATTCCGCGGTTTGCCGACGTTAACCTCGAGGATCATTGTATCAGCGTCGAATCCGCCGAAAAGCTCGTCAACAAGCGGACCAAGGCGATCATCCCCGTCCATTTGTACGGCAACGTATGCGACATGGACAAAATCCACGACTTTGCCCGGCGGCACAACCTGTTTGTCATCGAGGATAATGCGGAGGCTTTCGGGGGTTCCTATCAGGGGAAAAAGACCGGCACCCTCGGTCACATCGCTGCATGCAGCTTTTGTCAGAATAAGACCTTCACCACCGGTGGCGAAGGCGGCATGGTCACTACCGATGACGAGGATTTGGCGTGGGAAGCCCGCAGTTTCCGCGACCATGGATACGATGTCAAAGAGCGGCTCAATCTTTTGGAACTGGAGCAAAAACTTCCTTACATTCATACGCGGCTGGGTTGGAACTACCGCATGACGGAGATGCAGGCGGCCATTGGTCTGGCAGAATTGGATCGGATGGACACGTGGAATATGCCGCGGCGCCGCCGCAATGCCCACATTCTGATGGATATCTTGGGCGAGCTGCCGCAGATTCGGTATATGCCCATTGATACCCCCGAACGCCAAAACGGGTGGTACGTGTGCGCCTTTTCGCTGGATATCGAGAATATGGGCTGCGACATCAAGCAGTTTGTCGACGCGGCGGTAGCCGAGGGGGCCCCCTGCTGGAAGGTCTTCTGGCCCCAATGTCACAGCGAACGGGCCTACACCGAAAAACGCGGCTTTGGGCGCACCGGTTTCCCGTTCACCTCCAAAGAATACGCCGATCCGGAAAGTGTCGATTACAGCAAAGTCGAGGTGCCCAATGCCCGGTGGCACGAAGTGCACACCTTCACCTGCTTCGCCTATCCCACCTATACTGAGGAAGATATGAAGCAAATTGCCTACGCACTTGTGAAGGTGATCAAGGCATTCAGTTAAAAAGGCCATCTTTCGACCTCGGCTTCCGTGGAAAGCCGGCCCACCTGGGGGCTTGGCTCCCCAATCGTGCGGATCGAAAGCGAGGATTCGCCCTGTGGACCAACTTTAACGTCTGCTCCCAAGGCGTGCTTTTGACAAAAGAACCAACGCGTGCTTTTGACAAGAGAATTGGTGCCGATAAGAGAAATCGCTCTTAGGAAAACCGCTCTTTCAGAGGAATCGGGGTAAATACTCTGCACGTCAAGCCGGGGGGTAAACCGTCAGACCTGTCGGCTATTCCTCTGTTGCCTAATCCTCTGCGAGGAGCTTATCGGTTTGGGTGAACCCGATACCTCACGGTGTCGTCCTAAAAGAGTCGGAAGGAGAGGAGGCTGTAAGATAACGGGAATTGAAAAACGTACGTCATTCTGTCCCCGTGGTTTATGCTCTGTGTACTCTGGGTGAAAAGCCACCACGGACCGTGTTCTATACCCGGTCAGACGGACCCCGGGGTACTCCTGCGTCTTGGTACACTCAGTGGCCCTATGTCTTCATGGACTCAGGGCAGCACGGTTTTCATACCCGAGGACTTTGCACGCGACGAGTGAATCTGTTGGAGGAAATTGCTTTTTCCTGGCACGGCTTAGGAGAGGGAGAATCACCCCATGAGTGAAAAGGTCCGCTTCGGTGTTATCGGTGCTGGAGGAATTGCCCGCCGCAAGACAATCCCCGGAATGCTCAAAGCCGACAACTGCGAAGTGGTCGCGGTGATGGACCCGGTCGGTGTCCGGGCGATCGCAAAAGAATTCGGAATCCGTCGCGCTTACCGCACGGAAAAGGAGCTTTTAGCCGACCCTCAGGTGCAAGCCGTGTATATTGCCTCCCCGGTCTATTGTCATTTGAAGCAGATTCAAATGGCGGCTGCCGCTGGCAAACACATCCTGTGCGAAAAGCCCCTTGCGATGAACACCTCTCAGGCGCAAAAGGCCGTTGAGGCCTGCCGCCGCCACAAGGTCTTCCTCCAAGAAGGCTATATGATGAAATTCCATGGGGCGCATCGAAAGATCAAACAGCTTATTGATGAAGGCCGCCTAGGCAAGGTGGTGTACATGCGGGCTCAACTTTCCTGCTGGTATCCGCCAATCAAAGGTGCCTGGCGGCAAGACCCCCGCAAAGGAGGTGGCGGCGCCCTGATCGACATGGCCAGCCACCTATTCGACCTTCTCGAATACTTCGCGGGTCCTGTGCGGCGTGTGGTCGCTTTGATCGGCCGACAAGTGCAAAACTACAAACCCGAGGATTCGGCCACCATTCTTCTGGAGTTTCGCTCGGGGGCTCATGCTTCGGTCGATTGTTTCTATTGCATTCCCGACGAAGCCAGCCGCACCCGCTTAGAAGTTTATGGTTCTGCCGGCGCTATTTTTACCGAGGGAACCATCGGCCAAAGCCGCGGCGGCAAGATGGAAGGGATCTTCGGCCTGGGAACCGCAGGCTACGATGCCGCTCAAGACAAAGACGTGCAGCGGGTCTTCGAGCCGATTCCCTTCGAGGAGGTCGATCCTTACACCGCCGAGTGCAGCTATTTTGCCGAGGGCATCCTAAACGGTCGGCCTCCCAAAATTAATGATGGCAAAAACGCCGTCCGTATCCTGCGGATTGTCGATCAGGCTTACGCCTCTTATCGGCGAAAGGCGATCCTTTCGGTCTAAAGCTGGCTTCGGGGGACTACCGTTCAGAATACTGGCAACCCTATACGCACTGGTCTTGCCCTGCTATGGAGCCGCGTAGTCAGCATCCAGGCGACGAGCTATCAGACCCGGTTTCACTCCCCCCGGAAGCTTGGCAGCGGTACGCCCGCCAAATTGGGCCCGGTGTCCTTTCCCGCGAAGCCCAGCGGCGACTGAGCCGGGCAACCGTGCTGATTACCCGGGCTGGCGGTATGGGAGGCCCGACTGCTTTGGCCCTAGCGGCCGCGGGAGTGGGCCGGATCGTTTTGGCCCACGGCGGGCTGCTACAGCTACCGGATTTGAACCGGCAAATCCTCGGGAGCGAAGCCGGTTTAGGTCAGCCTCGAGCCGCGCAATTCGCCGCGCGACTTCGTTCCCTGAACTCCGCGGTCGATGTCGTGGCCATCGACCACGAACCGGATGAGGCTGAGGCCCACCGGCTGGCTCAGCAGGCCGACCTGATTATCTCCGCCGCTCCCAATTTCGCCGAGCGATTCCGTTTGAATTTTGCCGCCGTGACAACCGGCAAACCGCTCATTGATGCCGCTCAATGGGGCATGCAAGGAAGCCTTTGTGTTTTGGCCCCAGGCAAGACGGCATGCCTTCGGTGTCTTTATCCGGAACCGCCGGAATTCGAGGAACACTTCCCGGTCCTGGGGGCTATCTCGATGGCCATCGGTGCCCTTGCGGCACTGGAGGCCATTAAAATCTTGGCCCAAGTAGGAGAACCGTCTTGGGGAAAAATGTGGATCGTGGATGCCTACCGCGGGCATACGTCGATCGTAGAATTGGTCCGAAGCCCCGATTGTCGCGCCTGTGGCAAATCGTTGCCGGCCGAACCCACCCCGGAGTCAGACCGCTGAACCACCTTCGAGAAGGGTTACCTCACCCGAAGTTCTGAAACCACTTTACCACCAGCAACTCAGTGAGATATGGAAATTCGCGTGAATATTTGCGGTCGCCATTATCATCGGGCCGAGAAACTCCCCCGGGTCATCACGGTAGCCGAGGGAAGCTCGCTCGATCAGCTCCTGCAAAAGCTTCAAGATCAACTGGGCGATTCGCCGCTGCCGAAAACCGCCCTCGTCATCCTCTCCGGACGACACTTGGGTACCCTCGTCGCGCACCGTTCCGCCGAACTTCGCCCCGATGACGAGCTGACGATTTTAATCCCAATGGCCGGCGGATAGCATCCGTGCAGAAAAGGCGGAAAGCGTCCTTGCGCGGAATGAGGTAAGAAAAGAAAGAGATAGAAGCGGAATGAGTAAGAAAAGAAATAAAATTTACCAGACAAAAGTTATAAAACCCAGAAAATTGCCAATATCGGATCCTCTCGCCCGGAACAACCGTGAATTGCCTGGATCAGGTCCTCCGGTCTTCGAGCATAAGGCTTATCTGCCAAAACCAAAGAGCAATCAACCCTCTTGCTCCGGCAACGAGGGAAGGGGGTTCCTAAACCAAAAATCGCGCTGGCTTCCGGCCGCTTTAACGCTTCGAGAACTGCGTGCCGCGGCGGGCTCCGTGGAGTCCGTACTTTTTCCGCTCTTTCTTTCGGGCGTCTTGGGTCAGCAACTTATTCTCACGAAGCGTGCGGTAGATCGCCCGATCGTACAGTTTCAACGCGCGGGCAACCCCCAGCTGGCAAGCCTCCGCTTGCCCGGTTAATCCGCCGCCATCAACCCGGATGATTACGTCGAATAGCTCGCGTCGCCCTACAATCTGAAACGCCCTCGTCACCGTCAATTGGTGATAAAGTTTGGGGAAATAATCTTCTAGGGGGCGACCATTGATCGTGATCTTTCCCGTTCCGGGTACGAGCCGCACACGAGCCGTAGCCGTCTTCCGTCGACCCGTGGCCCGATACTCCCCTTGAGGTGGCGGAACGACCACCGCCTGCTGCTGCTCCTGCGGCTCTTGAGCCTGAAGCGTGTCCTCTTGCTGATTGGACTTGATGACTGTAGTCGCCGTCATTGCTTCGAATACCCTTGGCTTAACTTTTTAAGCTTCTCATTAATTGTTCTTATCAATCGTCCTTCTTACTTATCAAGAATTCTTCTTATCAATCGTCCTTGTTAATCGTCAAACTTCGCTCTTGCTTGGGATCTTCAATGAACAGTCAATGATCGCAAATTGGGCAGATCGCCACCGCTCAGATGGTCAAAGGCTCCGGCTTCTGGGCTTGATGCAGCACGACCGGATCCCGAGTTGCCTTGCTGGTGTAGATTTTCAGTCGGGCCAGCATCCTGCGAGCCAACTTATTTTTTGGCAACATGCGGCGAACGGCCTCCTGCAAAATCAGCTCAGGCCGCCGCTGCAAACGATGAGCCGCAATTTCCACTTTCTGGCCCGGATAGCCCGTGTACCAGCGGTACTCCTTTTGCTGCCATTTTTTTCCCGTGAAAACCACCTTATCCGCGTTCTTTACAATCACGAAATCTCCGCACAACACATGCGGCGTGTATTGCGGACGATGTTTTCCCATGAGCACCCGGGCAATCTTCGCCGCCAACCTACCGACAATCTGCTCGTTGGCATCTACGTAGTACCATTTCGGGATAATTTCCCCGGGTTTCGCCATGTAAGTCTTACGTTTCATGTTTTTACAAACCTCACCAAGCCTCGAAACTTAAAGGCTAGCAAACAGAGCCTTAAATCTGAAGTTCACGCATCCAGCCTAACCGGGGTACTTCCTCAACCAAGTAGGGCTAAATTAGTGGGCGACACCGATCCGCCTGATTCAATTTCGCCCAATGGACCGACATTGGTTTGCTGTAACTCGGGCTTATCTGACCCGCCAATTCCGCCCGTGATGTCGCGACGGAAAGGGAATTTGCCCAGAGCCGACTATAGCCCCAAACACATTTTCAAAACCGGATATGCCGGGCAAACCTCTTCGCCTTTAGTGTTCGTCGGCGCTTTCTTTCCCGGCAAAGCCATCTTTATACCGATTGAATGGATCCACGGGTTTGACCCGAGTGTGCCCTGAATTTTCCCGTGCAGTAGGCCTCCCGCGCATCACAAATACCGAAAAAGCCGCCCCCCGCGGAAGAATGGCGTGCTAGAGGGCGAAACCCAAATTTTGAACAATCTCCTCCGATATTGCTAGGCCACCCGCCGCTGGAACTCAAACGCAGGAGCCGCACAAAGGAACATAATTATCCCTACTTGATCGAAATGATCATAAAATCGCTAAACTTGCATCGTGTGACCAAATAAAGGACTTTAAGGAAAAACGGTTGATAAAAAATTAAACGGTTCATAAAAATCACTTGTTTGGAACGCAAATTGGGAGCGCATACGTTTCCAGGAGGGCCTTAATCCCGCCGGCAAAATTCTTCTTGGTGCACTAAGCAAGTGTTCCGTGGGCTGGTATCCCACATATTCACTAAATCTAATATCGAAAATAAATCGCAGCTAATGGTAAATTTCGTTTTAGAAACGCCTCGTCGCGTTTTTCATGTTACCTAGAACGTTAAACCGTTTTACGCCCGTCGGCCGCATGCCTCCTGCGGGATACTTCCCGGCGCCGGTCTGGCCGACAAATCGAGAATTGGAAATTCCGACATATGGAGAATTAAAAACTATACACGCCGTCTCCATCCGGACAAAGGCTCTATCACCCGCACGTGTTTAGCCCAGAGAGCAACACCCCTTACCGGCGCATACGTGATCAGCTATCACCCGCACGTGTTTAGCCCAGAGACTGCGATCATCGTGAGGAATGGTTCGGGCTCATCGCGGCGGTAGGGTGGCGGCCCGAATGTTTCGGAAGAAAAGATCCGTGGTGGGATCATGACCTTGAAGCATGATACTCCCCGGCTCAACCCGGCAACCTCGTCGGGGATTGGCATCCGCCGGCCGCGTATCGGTCCAATCGCTGACTTGGTACCCATTAACCCACACGGCCATGTGCGGCCCAGCCGCGTGGATTGTCTTGCTAAACCATTCGAAGTCGTTTGCCACCACACGGCGTGCATCCTGGCGACGGAAAATCCCGCCAGTACCGCAGTCTCGCGGTCGCGCACGGTCCCCGCTTAAATACGCATTGTGGATTTGGCTCTCATAGCCGTTCATTTGTTCACCGGGTATGCAGCGGAAGAACACCCCGGAATTCAATTCTTTACCGTTGACAAAAATCTCTATTTGCAACGTGAAATCGCCAAAAAGCTGTTCGGTCTCGATCATTCCGCGTCCGCCCTGCAACCGGAGCCAACCTTCTGGAGTGACGGTGGCCCGAGCGGCCAATTGCGGGTAAGTTTTCCAACCGCTGAGATCTTGGCCATTGAAAAGCGGTTTCAGTCCTAAGGGTTTAAGCTTGATATTCCGGAAAGCAATCCTCCCCTGATTGAATTGCAGACCGATGAAACCGCGCCCCAAAGGTTGGGGGTCTTCATACTGGAGGACTTCCACTCCGTTCAGTCGCACAGAGAAGCGTTCCCCTTCCGCCGTCACTTCAAATTGCCGCCAATCTGTGCTTTCCTCCACGGGGATCGCCTTCTTGCGACCGACAAAACTCCCCGTTGGAAACCCGCTAAGTTCCGGCGATGCGATATTGAGCTCATAGCATTCCTTACTGGCATCGGTGACCTGGCGAAGGGTCCGGAGGAAAATACCGCTATTAGTCTTCGGCTCGCTGCGAAATTCGACACGCAGTATGTAATCACCGAATTGACTTGTCGTGCAGAGCAAATCCGGCGTCCCCGTTGTGGCTACAATCGCACCGTCTTCCACACGCCAATCGGCTGCTTGGCTCGGTTGCCAGCCGAAAAGTGTCGCGCCATCGAAAAGTAGAATCCAACCCTCGGCGATCTCCTCGGGACTGAGTCGATTCGGCCCCTCGGTCGTGGATACACCGACCTCACCCCGGGCCAATTCCCCCGTTTCGGCCCGAGCTACCGCTCCCGCCGCAAGCCCTTTCACCACGGTCACCGGCTCCGGCGGAGCACTTTCCGCTCTGGTGATCGGCTGAATACTTTCCGAACAGCCCAACAGGGTCAACACCCCAAGGCCGGCAATCAAAACGCTGGCCAAGCGGCACAGTGGTGATCCTAGTCGAACCCCACGCGGCAAGTGCGCTTTTTCGGCACACAAGCGGGTTATCCATGGGGACTTCACGATTGGCCGAAAGGATTTTGCGCCGGTCATGAAAAACACTCTCCGTATCATCATCTCGGGATGCAAGCTAATCTTACCTAGTACGATCATCTTGGGATGCAAGCTAATTTTACCCAACGCGCGGGAGCAGTCCGCAAACGGCCGTGAGGAAGGTATGAACCGCCTTAGATTCTGAACCTGGTAATTTTGGTAAAGCTAGTCAGATAGGCCGTGCCAGTAAAGTGTATCTTTTGTGGGGCGTCAACGTTGGTGAGGAACGCGCTTCCATGGGGGCTGAAACCGTGCCGTTTGCCTTCGCTTTTTCGGGGGGAAGTCCTGGATCGGGTACGAGCTTGTACCTTGCAGAGCAGCGCTACCAAACCAAACTCTGATTCGGAATGCAAGTGTTTTATTTATTTGGCCGAGAACCTTACTTGTTTATTTGGCCGAGAACCTTGCTTTCAATGAGAGCTTGATTTTGCTAACTCTGGGAGCTCAATTCTGAGAGGAAGAGCTCAACTTTTGGAGGAATACGAGGAATACTTCGTAAATTTTGCTAGAAATCCTCTTTCTCAAATTTTTTTCCGGAAATCGTTCTAGACTTTCGCCAGGATTCTATGTGCAGATCCTTCTAGCTTTTTGACGGAATTGTCTCAGAGGATCCTTGTAAATTTTTGCCGGAAATCCTTTCTCTTAAGTTTTCGAAAGCCCTGCTAAGTTTTCGAAAGCCCTGCTTCTTCATCTCTTTTTTATCTCTTTATTTTGCAAAAAGCCCGTATTTTGCAAAAAGCCCATCTTTGAAAGTCTCGCAAATCAGCCGAGAAACCACTTAAATGGAAAGTGAAGGCCCACGCTAAATAGAATGCAAATTGAAGGCCGGCAGCAAATAACAGCCGGCACGGCCGCGGAAGACCAATCCTCCGGCCCCACTCCCGGCGGAGCCTCCGCAGGCTCACCGAGTGAGCGCGGCCATTGAAGCGGCTTCAATGACTCCCGCCCGAGCTTCCCCAGGCTCACCAGCCTCGGATCCCAACGAGCACGCTAACCGCCGCGCCTCCCCGGTTTTCAAGCACTAACCGGGTCTTGGACGTCAAACTGGGAGAGGTCCACGCTATCGCGGCACCAAAACTCGGCCTGCTGACGCTCCGGATCGATCCAAAGCACAAGCCATTGACCCGGCACCGCCCGGCGCCGAATCGCAGGCCCCAATCCCCACGCACAGCCGTTTTTGACCACTAGCGTCCCGGTTCGCTCCCCCTCTTCGGAAACGAGGCAGTAAGACCCTTGGATTCTCGTGCGTAATTGCACGGGCACGCTGACCACCCCCCCATTGACCACCCCGCGGGAAAGCCGGTACACAAGGTATATCCGCCCGTCTTCTGTTCGCCCAAACGATTGCAATACTTTGGGCCGTGGTTCCGAGCTCATATCGAGTTCCAAGTCCGCCGGGTGCTCGTGTTCGTGTCCAATGAGCGCATAGTGTCCTCGCCCTAGGGGGACCACTAAAGGCGAGAAGACCAGGAGCGCGCTGAGCGTGAATCGGTTCATCCCCAAGCCCAAACAAGCCTCCTCCAAGACCAACCGACCTGAAACCGGCCCACGCTGCTCCAGGGCGGTCACCAGGATTTTCTCGGCACCAACCAGCGGAAATTGCGGCGTCTGCTGAGTGCGGATAATTCGACCCTTTGAATCGATCCGCGTCTTCATGACCCGCTGGCAAAAGTTGGTCAGTACCTCGACCGGAGGAACGGCCGGTTGGCCCCGTCTTGCCCGCTGCACAGCCATCGCCAAGCTTTCCGGCTCGATCCGCGACACCACCCCCAAGACCTTGGCGACGACTCGCCCCAATCCCTTCGAAGGGTCGGGATTAAGCGCAAACCACAGCCGCTTTTCATCTAACCAATGGAACCCCGGAAGAAGCTCCAAAGTTTGGGCAATCATGACCCGGATAGCGCGTCCGTCCCAGCCATTTTGGATTCGCTCGGCCAGCTTCTCCTCCACCAGCTCCACCGAAGCAACTCCCCATGAGCCGGCAATCTCCTCGGCTGCGTGAACGATTTCTCCCGGCCAAGCAGCCTGGCCGGGTGGCACCGCCAAGGCTTCCGTCCCCACCGGAACCAGCTCGAAAGGTACCGATCGGCCCAAAAATTCCGCGGCCTGCCGGATCGGACCCAGTTCGATCGGCAGCTGGGTAAATCCGCGCGTGATCAGCTCCTTCTGTAGATCGGAAGCCCTTCGGGGAATCTCCTCAGCTAACCAGCGCAACACACGATCCAAAACAGGCGTGAACACCCGTTCCGGTGTGGGAAACCGCGAGGCCCAGAGGCAAATCTGGCGGATCCTTTCCCGGCTAACACCGTACTTGCGGCCCAAGGCTTCCAGAGTAACGGGCGGCTCGCCGGCCCAACCAAAATATCGCAAAATGATATCTCGATCCCGCTCGCTTCGCCCGCCGGCAAACAGTTCGGCCAATTCCTCGTTCAAAGACTGCGAAAGCACTTCCGTCAACCGATCACGCAACTCCACGAGCCGCTGCATCAGCCAACTGTGGCGGATGCTCGAAAACTCCTCTTTTTCCAAATGCGATAAGACCTCCCGAAGCGAGCTGGCCCTTTCATCAATCGCCCGAAGGTAGGTCCCGAGCCGGGGGTCCGAGAAATACACATCGCTCTCCCCAAGAAGCTCGCGCAATTGGCGGATCAACGGTTCGATTCGGCCGACCTTTCCCCGTGGCTTAGCGATGAGCGTCTCGCATACGGCCACCCATTCCACGAGCATCTTCACTTCGGCCCCGGGCCGTTCCAAAAACTCCCGCACCGTCACCCGCTTCTTCCCGCGGAGCCACTGTTCCAATCCCTGCCGCTTCAGCCACTCGGAGGTTCGCTCATCCAGCGGAAGCTCCTCCAAGCGAACCCCGGCCGGCAATCGCGGCAACTCACTGTCCAGAAGCCCGGTGTGACGAATTCGCGCCTTAACACGCCTCACCACTCGTCGGGCCGCTTGTCGAAGTTGCGATTCATCAAAAAACTGCCATGCACTCTCGTCCAATTCCGCGAGAAGCCTCGGGCCATGGGCAGCCTGTCGTACCCACGAAGCGGGGAGCGGATCCTGGAGAATATCATGGAAAAGCTGCGGCGCGATCCGATAATTCGGCTGCGGATACCCGCGGCTTCGCTTCCCTGACCGGCGCGAGCGCGCGCGGGCTTTCGACCTTTTACCTGGTGCCTGCCGCTGCTCCAAGGCAATCTCCAGACAAACCAGCAAATCCAGAAGACTTTTCGCCCCGAAACCACGCAGCTTCAAAAGGTCGCGAAGGGTCATCCGGCTCAATTCGCCCGGCCGCAAATGAAGCCCTGCCTCGGTCAGGCAGTTCATGGTCCTCGGTTCTAGCGGCAATTCACTCAGGTCCAGGTTCGCGGGAACGGCCACACAATGACGCTTCGCTAAGGCCTCCGAAGTTCGGACTAAACCCCCCGCTGCATGTACCACTTGCAAGGCCAAGGCTTCGCAAGCGGTTGCATTTAAACGTTCCCAGATTGATTCATCCAGCTCGCTCAAGTACTGGGGCAACGATGGTTCCGCCGGGAGTTCTCCGGAAACCGCCGGGAGGGGAACCGCGCCCCAATCGATGGGCACCTGAAATAAATCGGCAATCGAGTTGGGTACCAGGCGCTGGCCTGGGCGTGGATAACGCTTACGTACCATAAGCACATCCCCCACGATGCAGTGGGTTTGTGGTTCATTTACAGTGAGTCGTAAAATCCCCGGCCTTCAGAGCTGGGAGATCCAAAGCCTAAAAAAGCTAGCTATTTGGGAAAATTGGGAAGTCTAAGCAAAATCTTTTCCCGTCTTGACCTTGTCCTAATCTGTTTTAACCGAACCGATCCGTTCCGACTATCACCCGGCAGCCCGAAAAGTTTCGATGCTTACCGAAATTAGCAATCTAGTGTATTTGGGGAAGTTAGAAAAACCGCAGCTTTGGGATCTCCTACTGCGGTAGCCCGGAAAAACGACCGGAAAAGCAAAAGGAAAAAGAAAAGGAACGGGCGATAATCGCCCACCTTTGCCACCATCGTCCATGCCCTAGCGGAAATCTTCCCGCGCTTCGCGAGGAGCTTGCACCGTGATATTTCGCGGCATTCGCTTTCAGAACCACCCCTAGTCATCGGAAGCAAAAATTGCTCGAGACAAAAAGCGAAGCCAAAACAGCGGCCCTCGAACCAATAAGTAGACGAAATCAGTATGTAAACAAAATGAAGAAGCAAGTGGTTCACTCAGACTCAAGACACGCTTAGACCCAAATATTAACCGATCTAGCTCGAGGTCTCAAGAAGCTTGCGGATGCTTGTACTTTAATCATCGCAACCCCCTTTTGGCCTCGGCGCGGAAAGGGCGATCTTGCTGCAAGCGATGTTACGGATTTAACCACCGTGCGACCAGCGACTGGTGTAAATACGGGAGGAGCACTGAAAAATTAATTTGCGTCTAATCCGCCGGGCAAGGTGAACTTGCCTCATGACACTCGCCAACAAAACATACGGTCAAAGTTTACGCTTGACGATGCCCGTGGTAAGGGCTGCAACCAGGAAAGAAAGCAAACCCGTTATGCTTGCGATGAGGCACCATAAGCACTGGACCCGGGTAAGGGGCCGAACTTTTCCTCAGCGTAACTGAGCCGCGCATAACGCGGCACCAGTGTCCAAAGATCGTCACGGCGACCTGCCCGATAATGCTCCCAGGCCAACCGTCCGACGGTCGCTGCTCGCGGGGCCCAGAATTCCTTGGGGACCACCCTGCTGCGGAGCTCCGGTGGCCGTTCGTAACGTTCCAGTGCCGGCCCGGTGATGAACGAGTCATCCTTCAAACCGGCAATCCAACGGCTAAACGGCACCAATTTGGCCGCCTCTACGGGGACAAGCACCCCCGATGCCTCCCGGCGGAATGCCCCCGCTACCACGTCCCCGCGGAGGGCATCCACGACCGCCCAGATCACCTGGGTTGCGGCAGTCTCCGGCACCTGTGCCGCGATCACTTCTAAAGTATCCAAGCCCTGAACTTCTGCCCCCGTGCAATAGGCGAAGCTCTTCGCCGTGGTTACCCCTAGGCGCAAACCCGTGAATGACCCCGGACCAACACAAGTGGCTACTAACTGCACATCGCGCGGTTTCCACCCCACCGTTTGCAGCAATTCTTGGATGGCAGGATGCAAAGCCTCGGTCGTCCGCCGGGTCGTGGGCAAAAATAATTCACCGAGTACCCGATCTTTTTCCAAGACTGCAACGCTCCCGGGCGTCTCCGTGGTCTCAAGCGCTAAAATCCGCATACTGGTAGTGCACCTAAAAAGGTCAGAATTTTCAGTAAGGTCACCTCGTAAAAACCGAAAAACTCCCAAACGAAATTACGCCACGATTTTCCCCGTTGCCGGTACACCATTTCGTCGTAAACCTGTGAATGGCGAGGTTCCGGGGGAAGGATGCTGTTTCGTACTGTTGTAACCGTAGCCATAAAGCTAGTCGCCGGCTTTCGAAGGGATCCACACGAATTCCCGGCATTCCAGCCAGGATTCCTGAAAACCGCAGTCTACTCATGATTTGCTCGCAACGTGACGGATACTAAGCGACGCTCGGTCGAATCTTGCCGCTATACGGCGATTTAGCCCTGCATAACGAGTGCTACGCCGTCTCCACGCGATATTCATGCTGTACCAGAGATTTTCCCCCCAACCTGATCGGTATACGTTAGCAGTTGGCTGTGGCCAAGACGTACCGATGATCTAACTCCGGCTGGCGGGTACTAGCCCACCGCGAAGCACGCAACTTGCAAGGGACCTGAATTAATCCCCCCATGACGCGCACCCCTCGTCGGCCATCAGCCAGCTTATATGCTAACGGATCATTGCCTCGAGAGCAAAAGAGAGTTACCCGTAACTCCCCCTGGCCCGCGTCGCCATCGCCCCTTAAAAAGCAGGGTATTTGCCGCTTGGCCCAAGAGCGATCGAATGCATGATCACTTCACGCCGCCACCGCTTCGGGCGATTCGCATCGGGCAAGGACCCCTAGAAGCTTCAGCCGCCCCCCGAGGCAGGGCCTTCAGCGGGCGCTCACCGCGTTGTAAGTTGGAGTATCCCGGCGTTGTTTTAAGTAGGAAAAAAACCGTTCCCGATAGAAACCTTGTCCTGTATTTTATTTTTACTATTTTTAACCCAAAAAGGGGCGAGGAACTTAGCGGCACCCCAAGGCTGGCTCCCCCGAGCGACCTATTTGCTGGAAGTCGGGCTTTTCAGGGAATGCGTGGAATTTGGGCCCTTTCAGGAGACGCATAAAAATTGCGGGGAAAATGCGGAAAACCTTGACACACTTATTTGCACGCTTCCCCTCGCCAATCGCCCGTGTTGGCCTTCCCCGGTCTGCCCACGGCACATTTGATCCACTTTCTCCCCTTGGAAGTGATGTTTTTAAGGGCGTTCCCTTAAGCACAAGCGTTGCCTTAAACCAAGCGTTGTTTTAAACAAAGTAGAGACATCCCCCCTGTATGTTCAGGCTCATTCGGAAGTAGAATAAAAGAGGTGGTTTCTCGGGGACGGGGAGCATCAAAATGCTCGTCAATCTACCCGGGCATAGCACCGGGGAAATGCTAGGGGAGTAGCCAAACGTTGGCGGGAGCTGAAAAGAAGGTGAAACGGGCTCTAATTAGCGACATCCACAGCAATCTCGAGGCACTTAATGCAGTTTTGACCGACATTCAGCAGCAAGGTATCGAGGAGATTTATTGCTTGGGGGACATCGTCGGCTACGGACCCAATCCGCGCGAGTGCCTCGATCTAATCATGGAATGTAAGGTGTGCCTTTTGGGCAACCACGATCAAGGTGCCCTCTTCGACCCAGAAGGTTTCAACACCGGTGCAGAACGTGCGATCTTTTGGACCCGAAAGCAACTCGAACATTACAGTCTCAATCCTAGTGAAGCTCATCGCCGGTGGGATTTCCTCGGGGAGCTGCCGCGGGTACACAAGGAAGGACCCATGCTCTTCGTCCACGGCTCGCCCCGCAACCCCTTGAATGAATATGTCTTCCCGGAGGATGTTTTCAATCGGCGGAAAATGGAACGCCTCTTTAGCTTGATCGAGCGCTACGCGTTCCAGGGACACACTCATGTACCCGGGGTCTTTACCGAAGATATGCGCTTTCTTAGTCCCGAGGAAATCAACCATGAGCTTGTTCTCGGCGACGAAAAAGTGATGATCAATGTGGGCTCTGTGGGTCAGCCCCGCGATGGGGATCCTCGGGCATGTTATGTGGTTTTAGATGATGGCATCGTGCGATTTCGCCGGATAAGCTACGATTTCGAGGAGACGATCCGCAAAATCTACCAGGTGCCGGACCTCGATCGATTCCTGGGCGATCGGCTTCGCGAAGGCCGGTAGCTAAGGCCCGGCGGAAATTCACGATTCGCCGCGGCGAACGCTTTTTCGCTCGTATAGCTCCCAAAGCAGCTCCTCGTAGCCCCGAACCATTCGCTCCACGGAGGCATGTTCCACCACCCAAGCTCGCGCAGCGCTACCCAGCGATCGGGCTAATGCCGGCTGTCGCAAAAGCTGCACCGTCCAATCGGCGATGGCGGCTGCATCCCCTGACGGTACGAGAAATCCCGTTCGGCTATCCTGAACAATTTCTTCCACGGCTCCTACCTGGGTAGCTACGACCGGTTTTCCGCAGGCCATCGCTTCTAAAAGGGTTACCGGATAAGCCTCGTGGGTCGACGTTAAAAGCCCCACCTCCATCTGTGACCAAAGATCCGGGATATCCGACCGAGTCCCCAAAAAACGCACACAGCCGTTAAGCCGAAGCTCCCCGCAATAAGATTCCAACGAAGAGCGCATGGGCCCGTCGCCGACAATCAAGAAATAGGTGCCGGGCTCTTCTGCACGAATCCGCGCTGCTGCTTCCAGAAAAAGTCGATGGTTTTTTTCCGGGCGAAGGGCCGCCACTATCCCCGCAGTCCGCGCTTCGGGAGGAAGCTCCAAAGCCCGCCGCAATTTAGCACAGCGAGGTCGCGGGGCAAATCGGACCGTATCAACTCCATTGGGAATCACGTGGATTCGCTCAGGGGGGCAACCCTCGTGTAGGGCGAGGTACCGTGCATGCCACGGCGATAGGGCAATGAAGGCGTCGGTCAAGGGCGAAAGCAGCCGATTGACGCCCTCGATCCGCTCCGGCATTCCGGCCGAATGCAGGGCCGAGCAAATCACCTTTACCCGGGCCAAGAATGCAGCTAATCGCCCCCAAAACAGTTTATCCCCACAGCCGACCGTAACGACGCAATCAATCCGGCGGCGTCGCATAAGCCGCCTCAACCGGCCCAATACCCAAATGTCGTATTTGTGAGCCAGCAGCCGGCTATGCACGGGGATCTCGGCGCCCAAATGTTCGCCGAGTGGGCCCGGTTCTTTCAAGCAGCAAATCTCCGGCACGATTTTCGCCGGATCAAACCGCTTCGCTAACTCGCAAAGCAGCGTCTCGGCGCCTCCGACCGGCATTGACGTGATGATGAACAGCGTCCGCAAAGCCCGCGCCTTCCGGCATCCGCACAAGGCCCCATCTGCCGATGACGTCAAGCCTCCGCCCGCCAAAGCGGTATCGACCGAAAGCAAGGTTTCGGGATCAAGGCATCCAGGGTCGGAAATCGCGGAATTTGCAGGGGAATTTTTCGGCGCGAAAATCCCGCTGTTGCCGGCCGACAGATCCTCGATTGGTTCCGCATCACGGGGCATAAGATTTTCCTTTTTACCTTTCCAATTGCTCGCTATTGCCGTGGTGTTTTTCCTGCTATTGATCCCGCTGCTTCTGAACTTATCCTCTTGGTCCTAAATTCATGCTCTTAGTCCTAAATTTATCCTCGTGCTTTTGAATTTATCCCGCTCCTCCTGAATTTGTCCCGCTGCTTGCGGAGTTATCCTGCTACGTCTAAATCTGTCCCGTGGCTTTTGAATCTATTCGGTTACTTCCAAATCTATTGCGATGCTTCTGAATCTGTCCCGCCGCCTCTGAATCTATCGCGCCGCTTCTGAACCGTTGTGCCGCAATTCCATCCGCGGAGGGATTCTCAGTTCGAGCCGAGCTCGACAAATTCGCGTTCCAGGACCTGCTGTACCGCGAGATCTTTGCTAACCGGTCGATCGCCCGGGGGGCGGTGGAGCAGCTCTCCTGAGCGCTGAGGACGATTTAGCCAATCGCGAATATCGCTGTGCCAAACGATCCAGACTGCCACAGGCAACAGCATCAAATGGGCTGTCATTCCCATGGGAAGGCTTGCCGGCAAAAGTAGCACAAGAATCGTCCGCTTCTCAAATATCAAACCCGAGGGCATCGAAAACAAATGGAGGGCAAGTGCCGCCACGAATGCCCCGCTTGCGGCAGCCCAAACGGCCCCATGAAGCATGAACCATGGGATGAATATCACACAAAGGACGATACTGGTGACAAGGCCCGCCACCCGGGCCAATACGGCCCAGTGCCCTTGCTCTGAGCAATAGCAGTAATTCTGTGCCAAACTAAACCAGGCAAACCAAAGGGCAGCCGCAAGCGTCCCGGGGAGCACGTGATAGCCACCGGCGAATTTGCCGTCCAAAATCCCTTCGAATATCAAGGGGCCAACGCCCAATAGAAGCACCGCCATAAGCCACTGAAGCAGACCGAGGACCCGTAACCAACGGTTGAGGCGTTCGGAAACCCACCGCCGATGACCGGCCTCCCAATCCTGGGCAAGATACGGGGTCAAAACCGGCGAGGCCAACTCCGCTAGTCCCACCAAAAGCATGGGGAAAATTCTCGCCGCATGATACTGACCCACTAGTTGCAGTACCTCCTCGGGGTGAAGCGGCGCAAGATGCACCAAAAGATACCGATCTACAGCCAGGAGCAAGTTCGCCAAGGCACTTCCGACCCACACCCAACCGGCAAACGGAAGAACTTTTCCCCAAAGCTCTTTCGGTCGTAACGGTGCGCTAGTTTCCGGCAATTCCTGCCAATGCCGCCAAAGCCAAAAAGTCCCCAGCGCGCTGGCGGCCACGCAGGAAAGTCCGTACGAGACCACAACCACGGATGCAGAGGCCTCCCAAAGCCGGATAAGCACGAGGCTTCCCAGCGCGAAACTCACACTGCACACAAGCTGGAGGTAAGCCGCTACTCGGACACTCCGCAAGGCAACGAGCAAATCTCCCAAATAGTGAAAGGCAATAACGCCGATGAGGGTCAGGGAAATCCAAAGGACGATAGGTTGATACTCTGGCGACCCGAAAATGAGCGACGCAAAATACGATCGTGCGACCCAGATGCAGGCGGCCCCGAGAATCGCCAGTGCCATGCTGACCATCGTCGCCTGGCAAATCATCGAGCGGAGTTGGCCCCGAATCCGATAGTGCTCCACATAACGGCGAAAAGCCGATGGTATGGCTAGCACCGCCAAAGGGGCCGCAAGAAGCACAAAACTGTAGGCCAGGTCCCATAGACCCAAGGGCTCCGGCTCTAACCACCGGCAAAATAGAATCGATCGCACTAGTCCCACCAGGCGTTGCACGACCGAAAGCAAAGCGAGGATTAGCAACCCTCCGACGAGGGTTTCCCGCCCGATCACCGGCCGATTGTCGCGCGGGCTTGGTGGGGCATCAAGGATTCGCTCGGATCGCTGCATCGGGTGTGCCCCTCAGCCCCTCGAAGCAAATCCCGCTAGGGAGGGTGCGGTCTCTTCCAGCACGAGCGAGTCGCAAGCCGCATTGATGTTTCCTTTCTGCGGAGTCGCAGCGGCCGCTTCCGCCGTCTCTGGATCCGAGAACTCTTTGTCTAATACGGTGGTCGCAGCAAAAGCTTCCGTTGCCGGCCTTGAAGCGAGGGCTTCCGTTGCTGGAATTGAGATGAGAGCATTTGTCCTGGCACACTCCCCCACCAGCCCGGCAAGCTCCTTCGTCTCTTCGACACTGGAGCGATTCGAACGACAGAGCTTCAACCAATCCGGCCGCAAACGGTGCCGATACAACAGGAAGGAATGATCCCCGTGGTATCGCTTCAGATGAAATGGGTCGTCTCCCGGAAAGTTGTATCCGCCATAGGCAGAGCAAATGCCCCGGTAGCCAGCCGATTTCGCCAGGCGAATGGCCTCCGGTGGTATATTCCGCGGATAGCCATAGGGAAAGGCAAAATAATCAATCGGCTGTCCGACTAAAGAAGCCAACGCCTCCTTCGAGGCCACCACCTCTCGGTGAAGCGCCTTCGAGCAGCGAAGCGAGCCTAAATCCACATGATTCCAGCCATGCGGGCCGATTTGTGCGCCTGCCGCGGCCATCCAGCGGATTTCCTCCAGCGAATTCGGCCGGGGCGACAACCCGCACTTCAAATCGTGCTCAAATGGTTTACCGCTCAAGATGTTTCCAACCGTAACGAAATAGGTGAATGGGATCCGGCGTTCCAATAGCAAGGGGATGGCTTGCTGACAATTCTCGGCGTAACCGTCGTCGAAAGTGATGGCACATAGAAGCCGCCGATTATTCCGTTCAGATAATTGCCGCTGCAATTCATTCAGCGAAACCAGTTCGACACGGCGACAAAGGCCCTGGACCTGCCGGCGGAACATGCGGTTGGAGATCGTCCAGGGGGTAGCACAATCGTCCGCCACGCGATGATAGAAAAGAATGATGGCCGGAACGCGCCCCGAACGCACGGCCTTACGAAAAAACCACCACCGAAGCGGCAAAGAAATCCGGTAGTACACACCCAACAGCAGGTAAGTCCACCAACACATATTAAGGCTCCTCCGCAAGCGGTGGAAAGTCGGATTTCGGAACCGGGTGTCTTCCATGCTGGTTCGCAGGTGGCAATCGCCTTGGTTTCAGATGTTGCTTCAGATTCCAACACGAAACCCAAACCACGTGTTTTAGCCGCGGCCAGAATCGCTTGGCGGCAATCCGCACCTTCCTCATTGGCACGGCTTGGCCGCCGAGTTGCGCCTTGTATGTTTCGTCCCCTCGCAAGAAATCGAACACAGCGATTCCACTCTTAATGGCTTCCTTGAGCAAAACGACATGCTTCAACTTTCCCGGGGAATATTCCAGGTAACTCGGCTCCATTCCTGCGAGGTAGAGAAAACAGGCTTTGCCAACACGAAAGCCGTACTCGGCGGCCACGGGTACTCCGTCGATATCTACGAAGCAAAGGTATGCGCGTCGCTCCGCGACCCATCGCGATGCGATATCCCGATGAAACTGCGTAAAACGAGCCGAGGCGAACGAGCCCGGGTTACCGAGCGAATGCTGGCGGCGCTGGTGAAGTTCCATCAGCAGATCGAAATAGCGATGGGTTTCTTCCGGCATCCTGACCCCCCAGCACCGGAAGCGTCCCGACTCGGCAAACCGCTCCAATTTTCGCAGTTGACGCCGCGTATTCTTCGAAAGACTTTTGAGATAATCCTCCCAACAGTCGGGCAGATATAACCTCCAACAGGCGTCGGCCGCTCGCTGGTGGACCAAGTGCCCCGCGTCGGCAAGACCCCGAATCAAAGCCCAGGTATACGCGTCTTCCACGGCGAGTTGCTCCAGATCGATGAGATCCCACCGGCAAGCCGCATCGTCCCACGAGGTCGTTCCGCCGTAAAGGCCCCGTTTTCCCGCACAAGCGACTTCGTCCAGCCAACGAACGAGTCGGTCGACGATCGGCTGCTCCCAACCGGGTCGGCACATAAGGCCGAGATAGTCCGAGCACACCTCGCCGCTTCCCAGAAAGCGAATCACGCGCCCCCAAATTGCCGAGCGCTCCCAATACCAAGGAAGAATTCCGACAAGCTCCCCCCGTGAAAAGACCCCCAGTACAAAAAGGCCCCGATCAGGTAGCCGGCCAAACGCGGCGTGCTTAAGCCGCTTGCCCGATGGGGCTAAGCCGAGCTCCTTCGTTAGGTTAAGGGAAAGTGGCTCAAGCGAAAACCGTGAGTTCTCCGCAGGCAAACTGTGAAACTCTACCCCTCCTTGTTGGCCTGGAAGGTAAGATGCCGGCTCCTCCGGGAGAGATAACGTACAAGGCGAACCGCAATAAATTGGTCGGCCCTGCGAAGCGTATGATTTGGACCCCTCACCACCAGCCGGGAGAGAAGAAAGCGAATGACCGGCGATTGCATCCCGGGAAGTGGGGCAGCGATCGGGCGTCGGCACTTGCCTCAAGGGTGTTTGAGAGGTTTGGATTCTCTCACCAGAAGTTTGGAGATTGGTGCCCGAAGAAACTCGAAGCGTGGTACCTGAAGACGCATGAAGCGTGGTACTCGAAGAATTTCTGTGCCGTATTTCAGAGAAAGTTCGCTCCCCATAATACGCCCACCAGCGCTCCATCCAAAACCACCGCCGGAACGGATTGTCCCCCGCAAGTTCATCCCAAATCTTGGCGTAAGGATAAAGGTCCTCCCACCGGGTAAAGCAACGCACCTCAAGGGAGACAGAATCCGCCCCCTCGTGAGAGGTTCGGCTTGCGGTATCTGGCACCTCGGCAGGATTTTCGATCTGCACGGGAGTCATGCAAATTCAATCTCCCTCCCTCGACCAAAAGGGCAGTTCACGCGTTAAATCTTGCTTCTTTCTCAGCACTTGATGCCGAAGCCTTTGAGGTTGTAGCTCATGTGACTCAGAGGCTGGGTCTTAATGCCCAAAAAACGTTTCCCATCGCGTGAGGTTGCCAACGCCCTTTCGCGCCGACGGTAAAAACCCATCAACCACTCGGTACGACGCTTCAACCACTCAAGAGGATGCTTCGACCACTGGGTACGATGCTTCAACCACTCAGTACAATGCTTCAAACACAAGGGATACGCCCGGCTTCTGGAGTACGCTGCCGGCTGCCTTCTTAATTTTCGCCAACAGGCTGCCGGAAAATTTCCGAAGCCCGTGCGATCCACCGTGGGGCAGTCCCCCAATGGCACCGAAACAAACTCGAACCCTTAAGGAAACTCGCATCGCGCAAACTTGGCGAACGTTGGTTCTTTCCTTGAAACTTTGCGTCATATAAAGCCCTCTGCCAAGCGAAATTGACGATTTTTCGCTTGTTTCCCTGACAAAAGTTAATTTTGCCGCTAAGCAAACCAAGCTCTCTTCTCAGTTGAACCGAGCACGCATCGTCCGTCTTGTTAAACGCAACACGTTTGCTGGACCCACCAAGCAATTCCACCGGGCATTTCGCGGAAACGACACCCTTTTGCCGCCGCAGGCACCAACCACAAAGATGCGTTGATCATTCACATCAACGCGTATCATTTCCTCAACCCGACGCCCCTCGTCCTCACAGTTCAACAGCACGTTGACTTTCGGCAACACTCGGCCGTCATCTTCGAACACCGGTGAAGCATGCGGCGGCCTTGCCCGGGATCATCCGGGATAAAAATGCCCACTTTTTTCCGTCATTTCCTGGGAAAAAGATCGCGGAGCATGCTGGCGGCCGGATCGCGGCATTCGGTTTGCTCCCCCTCATTCGTCAAGCGGGTCCGGAACAGGCGTCTAGCGGTCAAAGCTGGGACGCTTAAAGCGAAGCACGAAGTCGCCTTAGCCGAGCCGACCTGCATGTCCTGATCGTTACGGCGAAATCAGCGGAAATCACCCAAGCATGGTCAAACCCAATGAGAGGCCTTATGGTGACAGATCTCTTTAGGCGCGCGGACAGCCCCGAGAATCGCTCCGGCGGCTTGACCCCCGTGATGATCTGGAAACGGCTTAAAAGCAGACCTTGGGAAGGTGCAGTTCCTGCCCTTTTAATCGTCGGGGCCGCAGTGGGCTATGCCCTTTTTAGCCCGCAAAAATGGGAAGTTTCGCAAGGCTTGATCGTTCGTAACGACGCCGCTTTGAGCCAAGGAGCGCCGGGAAAATTCGACCACGCCGAACAACTCAAAGAGGTGCAAGAGACCATCCTCGAAATCCTTCGCAGCCGTTCGGTACTTCGGGCGGCATTGGAAGAGGTCGGTCCTCCGCCCGCCTACAACCGCACATCGTGGCCGGATGAACGGGCCATCCGCGATTTGCGTCGGCAGGTGAAATTACTCCCGCCGAAAGGTGCCGATTTCGGCTCTACCGAAATCTTCTATGTCTCGGTGCGCGATAGCTATCGGGATCGTGCCATCCGCCTGCTGGATGCCGTCTGCCGCCAGCTTGAATCGCGGCATCAGCAACTTCGCGATCAACAGGGGCAAAGCATGGTGGAGGAAATGCAAAAGGCCGTGCAATTGGCGGAAAGCCAGCTCAGTACCGCGATCGAAGAACTTCATGAAATCGAAAACCAAGTTGCCGAGGACCTCGGCGAATTGCGAAGCCTCCAACAATGGTCCGCCGGTGAAACCTCGTTGCGGCGATTGGCCGCCGATACCCAGGCCGAAATCCATCGCCTGAGAACAAAGCACGAAGAGATTCAAAACTTGCTTCGCTGGCTTGATGGAAACGGTACTCGCGCCCCGGAACCGGGAGCGATTCCGGCGGCTCTTTTGGACTATTACAGCCCCCTACGTCGGTTCCGTGAGGGGTTGGCAGAAGCCCAGCTTCGCCGGGCCGAGCTTCTAGGCCACATGTCCGCCGAACATCCGGCGGTTCGTGTCGCGCTTGAGGCCGAGCAATCGATCGAAACCCAATTGAGCACGGAACTCGAGCGTGCTTCCGCAGCTCTGGCGGCAGAAAAGGGCCTTATCCAAAAGAAGCTAACCACCCTGGAAAAGGAGCTTTCGGCCATTCAAAGTCGCTTGGCTCGGCTCGCAACGCTCCGCACTCAGTATGACCATCAATTGCAGGAGGTGGCTACCCGAAGCGAGCTTTTGCGACGGGCCGAACAAAAGCTCGCCGAAGCCCGCATCGCTCAAGCGACCGCCCGGGCTACCAGTGTGATTGCCCGGGTTGACGAGCCGGAAATCCCCATCGATCCGGCGGGCCCCGATAGCCTCAGCATACTTTTCGGGGGTACGCTCCTCGGGCTGCTGACCGGCTTGGGGATCGTCCTGTGGAATGTCCAATCCACCGGCGGACCAGCGCCCGCCGAAACCGAGGATAGCTCTGAGCGGCGAGACGGGGTGGAATTTCCCGAATTATCCGGCCGTTCAAACCTCCGGGCGGTGGCGTCAAACGGGCGAACGATTTCCATCCCGGAGGCAGCGGACGGCAAGCACCTTGCTACGCCTGATACCGGCACCGCTGACCCAAAGCCGGTAGCCATCGCTTCTGCCGATCCCCTACCTACCGGCCCCACCACCATTGCCGGTGGGCTATGGTTCGAAAGAGCGTATGCGAAAGCTAACGATGGCAATCGGAACCGCAAAGGAAACTAGCGCGGAGTGCCGAGAATCCGGCCGAGGCCCCTAAACAAATCCCAGTCAAAACGCGGACGGCTGTGGCGTAATCCGACTGAACTTTCGTTAAAGGTATAACGGCTCCCGCCACATAGTCTGCGGTAGGTCTCGGGCTACGGAGGGGCATCGCCCAGTCGGCGTACGGGTGAGTCCCCCGCGGTGAGAAGAAATCTTTCCAGCCCGGTGCAGCCGAGAAGGATCATAGGAGGAGTTACGCCTGTACGCAAAAAGCGGGATATTTTGCCAAGACCGATTTTACCGGATCCTCGAAAAACCCCATGGAATTTTTTCTCGTTATAGGGATCATTACCGGAGTAGTCTGGCTTGCTCTTGTCTTGCGTTGGGGGGGCTTGCTTGCCGGCTGTCTCCTTGTGCTTTTGGCCGGCTGTTGTTTCGGACATCCTTTCTTCCGGATCCAGACCGGGATGGTCCCCATTACAATCGATCGGGTGCTCTGGGGAATTCTTCTTGCCTATTGGCTCTGGCAGCGAGGGCTCCGCAGCCGCGGGAGCCGTTCCTGGGATTGGACCGACCGACTCCTCATCGGCTTTGTGGTTTTCATTGCCTTAAGCGTGGGTTATTACCGGTTAATCGATCCGGCAGCCCGGCCCGTGGTGGGTGCTCCGGAGCCGCTTTCCCAACTGCTCTTTTTTTGGCTCATGCCGCTGGGAATCTATCTGGTGGCACGAGATGTGAAGCTTGACCCGACCTCCGGAGGCTGGCTCCTGGGGGCTATGATTGCCTTTGGGCTCTACTTGAGTCTGACCGCTGTTGCCGAGGTATTCGCGGCCAAAACGCTTGTTTTCCCCCGCTATATTATGGAATCGGAATACACCGAGTTTTTAGGCCGTGCGCGAGGACCTTTGCTTAATCCAATCGGTTCTGGCCTTCTAAGCGGTCTTGGAATGGTGGCCGCCCTTATCCTGGGTCTGCGCCAATGGCCTAGGTTGCGGTGGGGAGCCCTGCTGGCTGCTGCGACCATTGGGATTGGTAATGTGCTGACCCTCACGCGCAGCGTCTGGCTAAGTACGGCAGTCAATACCCTCGCTATTTTCGGCTGGGCGTTGCCGCGGCGATGGCGATGGCCCGCAGTGACCTTTCTTTTAGCCTTGACGATCGTGGGTGGCTGGTTTTACCGGGAGCGACTTGTGCGACTCAAACGCGACCGCGATCTGACGGCAGGAGCGGCGGAAGATTCCATCGCCCTACGGCCGCTGCTTGCCGCGTCTGCATGGCTGATCTTCAAAGATCATCCCCTTCTTGGCTGTGGGTTCGGTCGTTACGATCATGTCAAAACCCCATATCTTGCGGATCGTTCGCATGGTCTGCCGCTGGAGCGAACCAAAGGCCTGACGCAACACAACCTCTTCTTACGGTTTTTAGCCGAATTGGGACTCGTGGGAAGCCTGCTTTGGCTGGCGGTGCTTGTCGGATGGCTTAAGCGCACCATTGATCAATTGCGCTACCGGCAGCCGAGTTGGGTTCAGCAGATTGCTCTGCTTCAGGGGGCAGCCGCCGTAAGTTATCTCGTCAATGGTCTATTCCACGATGTAGCGCTAATACCGATGCTCAACATGGTCGTCTTCTTTTTCGCCGGTCTTCGTCTCGCCGGGCCGCATGAGCCACCCTCTCAACCCGCCGAGCAACACGCCCACAAAAGTGCGGCCAAAAACTCTCTTGCCCAGCGGTCCCATACCGCCGAACTCCTCGCAGCAGAGGTAGGATCTCATAACGCATCCCCTCAGTTAAGGCCCTTATCGGAACTCCCCGCGGCAAAAGTGGGATGCTTAAATCTTCCCGCCCCCGCAGTGACCGATGCGGAACTCCTCGCACGGGAGGTACGATCTGGCAAAAGCGGTTAAGGATGCCAGACTACGCACGGAATTCCACGCATGGGAGTTATGATCCTTATACTATACAGGCGTCTAGAACAGCGGGCACGGAATTCCTCCCATGGGAGGTATGATCTTTTGAAGCGAGTGCTGCCGCACCCCCCGGATTCCCCGGCCCGAAAATAACGCTGAGTTTCCCCCTGTTTTCAAAGAAGATTTTCTCCTCAGGCATCATGCCCCCGACACGCGCACCCGCCTTGCGTTTGTTCGGCGAACTCTTGCTGGGGCCCGGCGGGCCGCAAAGTCCCTAACCTCCTCACGCCGCTTTTGCGCCTACGTAGTGGGAATACCCCCAGCTTCGTGCGTTGGTGCTCTTGGGCGCATGGTCCCCGCCCCACAGCGACCAGGGGCGAAATCAGCGCCGGTTTGCCAAGAAAGCTTTTCGGCAACATGGCTTGGCAAAAAGGCAACATCGAGGTCGGTTGGCAAGAATTTCCAAACACGTAAGTCTCTTAGCTGTAGTTAGTTACGTTTTAGCTCCCGTCTTTGTCTATCCGCCTGCGGATTGGCCCATGCTTTGCCACCCAAGTCACTCAACCTGAGTGAAAGGCTAATTCCGAGTGCGTTGCCCGTGCTCAGGGGCCGAATCGCCCGTGTGACATCGGAAGAGTTGCTGACCGACTCGGCAGGTCGAATGGTCCCGAAAGCTCATCAACCTCGCTTCTCCCGGTCAGCTCGCTTAGAGAGGTGAAAAGTGATGACGAAGAGGGCGGAAATCACTATTATGTTCGTGCCGAAAAACCTCCTGCCGGAGGGCGTTCTGCCGGAAAGCCCCCCAATCTCCGCGCCCGGAAACTTCGTGAACGCGGCTTCTCAGCGGAGTCCAGATCGAGCCGAAATCACTGAAGAGGACGGTAACCTAGCGCGACCGGCTCAAGATCATTCAGAAACTTTTTGTGGACCTCGGCAAATCTCCCCCCGGGAAAACACTACTCATAATGCGGGAGCACGTATCTCCGGGAAGCTTACTACGCAAGAGGCAGGGCGAGCATCGTCTGTAAAGGAATCCCGCCTGCTGGCCGGGCCCACTCTCCTCAAAACCCAGAATTTGGCAAGCCCGAGTTCCGCCCCACACTCCGATCCCCCAATTTATAACGAGTTTTCGGCCCGGATTGCCGCCCGGTTAGCCTTGGGTTTGAAGATCGTCCCCCCGGAAGGCAACCGTCATCCCGGATACCGAATCATCAAGCGGACCCTCGATATCGTGGGTGCCCTAGGACTTTTGGTTCTGTTATCCCCCCTCCTGTTGATCACCTACATCGTGCTTTGGATCACCACCAAAGGACGCCCGATCTTCGCTCAAACCCGCGTGGGCGAATGCGGCAAGCTCTTTACCATGTACAAGTTCCGAACGATGTACCCGGACGCACACCTTCGTCAGCACGAAGTCTCCAACGAGCAAGAAGGTCCCGTTTTCAAGAACCGCCGCGACCCGCGGGTAACGCCGATCGGCCGCTTCCTTCGCCGAACGAGCATCGACGAGCTGCCGCAACTGATCAATGTTTTGCGTGGCGAAATGTCGCTGGTGGGACCACGGCCGCCCGTGCCCCAAGAGGTTATCCGCTACCATCCCTGGCAACTGCGCCGGCTTGCCGTAAAACCAGGGCTGACTTGTTTGTGGCAGATCAGTGGCCGATCCCAAATCGGCTTCAGCGAATGGGTGAAAATGGACCTTTGGTACGTGCAGAATCAGAGTCTTTGGACCGACCTGTGGCTCCTGTGGAAAACCCCGCTGAGCGTCCTCAGCCAGCGCGGTGCCTACTAGCCGGGATCAAAGCCGGAATCAACTCAAACTGTAAACGACGTCGGTTAGAACGGGCGGAAAACGGTGAGAAAACGACCCGCCGGGCGTCGGTGACGGCACGGAATCGACACACTCTTAGATCACATGTAACCCACTACCCTTTACGGCCTTACGGCAGACAACCGGCGTTTCCGTTTACAGTTTGAGAATCAAAAAACCTGACCGCGCCTTCGAGGAAATCCTCACTCAGAATCAGAAGATAATTTGCAGGGGCATTACAAACCAGAATCGGAGCCAACCGCGTGCGATTTGCCAGTTCTCTTTGCCGCCCCTGGTTCTGCCCACAATCGTTCTCCATTTCCCCCGGTATTGGGCATCGTGAGGTCAGCTTTTCTCCCGGTGATTGCATGCGAGGAGTCGGCGATAGATTGAGGAGTTGGCGGCAGGTTGGGGAGTCGGCGGTCGACTATCGCGAGGCAAGCTCGGCCACCCGGCCAACTTCGCTCGGTGGAGCCAGTTCTTGCGGAGGCTGCCGCCGCCTGCTTTTTTCGCGGAGTAGTGCCGCGGAAGCCTCGACGATCAGCCACCCGGCAATCCCCAAGATCGTCACCGTCACGACGACTAAGGGCCCGTTCGCTCCCCGAATGAATCCCAAAAGTTGCTGCGATAAGGCGTAGATGGAGATCGCCAGCATCAACAGCATCGGCACCAGCGTGTACAGAACCGGTCGCCCCAACTTATATAAAAACACCGATACTGCCAAAAGGGTCAACCCCGCCAAAAGCTGGTTGCTTGTGCCGAAGAGCGTCCAAAGGGTCTTTCCACCGGTGGAGAGCAAAAACGCGAATCCCCCGATGGACAGCACAGCCACAAGGGACGCAAAATACCGATTGGCCAAAGCCCGGAGCCCAACGGTGCGGCACAATTCCTCGACGTTGAATCGCAGCAGCCTGGTCGCCGTATCCAGGGTAGTCAGGGCGAAAGCGACGATCGTCACCGCCAAGATGGCCGAACCCAATCGTGGGGGAATTCCGAGGAATGCCAAGTAATTCGCCCCGCCCCGGACTACGGCACTTAGTTGCACCGCTAGGCCAGCCCCCCCTAATCCCTTCCAACTCGCATATTCGCCTCCTGCCTGCCATGCAGCCGCCCCTAGCCCGGCAGCACACGCAGCAATTACCAGAACCGCTAACGCCGCTTCCGTCAGCATCGCCCCGTATCCCACGGGCAAAGCGGCGGTTTCTCGATCCAGTTGCCTCACGGTGGTACCGCTGGAGACCAACGAGTGGAACCCACTGACTGCCCCACAGGCAATCGTCACAAAAAGTAGCGGAAACCACGAAGGCGCGTGCGGGACCTCTGCTAGAGATTGTCCTGGCTTTAGCGGTTCCAAGGGGACCACCGGCCGAAAAGCCGCCGCATGGATCGTGGCCAGCGGCGAGCCGACGGCTGCCGCGACGACCAATCCTAAAAATAGGGTCAGAAGTGCGAAGTAAAGCTGAAAGCTATTGATGTAATCGCGTGGCTGAAGCAGTAACCAAACCGGAAGCACCGAGGCAAGAAACCCGTAGATCAGCAAGGCCACAATCCACGCATTCTGTGTCTCACTCAGGGAGGTGCGAAACCCAGACCACTGGGCCAAGACGGGCTGAACGGCTCGCTCGATTCCCGCGGCTTCCTGCGGTCCCGCGATAGCCATGCGCTCATGAGATGCCCGTTCCACCATAGCAAAATGCTGGAGTATCTGCGCAGCTCCATACGGGGCTCGCCACTGAAAGGCCGGTGCGATTTCCCGGCCTTGCGAGTCCACGATCGGTTCCTGGGCCAACTGCACCAATTGCTCGCGTTGTTCCGGTGAGAAGAATAGCCAATACGTACAGACCGGCTGAAACATCCCCCAAACGATAAGTCCGGCAAACAGGCCCAAACCGAGGATCGTAGCCCCGGTCAACCCTGCCCGATAGCGATACACTGCCACCCCGATTACCATCGCCACCAACATCAAGCCGACCGAAGGGATGATCGCGTCGGGATTATAATTGACCAAAAGATCGGAGATAGCCAACACAAACGAACCCATCGCCAAGGCGAGCAAAAAGAATGTGATGGTCAGAGCCAGTGCTCGCGCCCGAGGGCTGATCAGCTCGCGGCAAATATCGCCGATCGACCGCCCCTGATGCCGAAGGCTGACCACCAACGCGCTCAGATCATGTACCGCCCCAATGAAGATCGCTCCTAAAATGACCCAAAGAACGGCGGGAACCCACCCCCAAATCAGCGCGATTGCCGGACCAAGAATCGGCCCCAAACCGGCGATGGAGGCGAAATGATGCCCAAATAAAACCGGCGTCCGAGCTGGCACAAAATCGATCCCATCTGTGAATTGATGGGCCGGGGTGGAGCGATTCGGGTCCAAACCAAATACCCGGCGTGCCAAAAACCGCCCATAGATGAAATACCCGGCTAAAAGGGCCGCCATACAAATCAGCGTAACGAGCAGAGCATTCATGACAGGTCTCCCGAGCCGCTACCCCCGATGCCATCCGCCTCCTACCGCCCGCGGATGGCCCCTACCAGCCCTATTCTAACGGCCGAAAAGGCGATGAAAAACCTCGACCCGAGAAAAAGCCGGAAAGCGAGAATTACTTCGAATTCCTAAGGAACGGTGCAAATTCCGATAGCCAAGGAACGGTGCAAATTCCAAAGAAGAGCTTTTCGGCGCTAGGCCATAGCCGGGGCGACATAGCACCGAAAACTCCGGGCAACCAGCTCCAATTGACCCGATGCCAGCGGTGAAGGGCCATCTAAATGGGGGTAGATATCCGCTGGTGGTTCGCCCGCCGTATCCACGAAAAGCCGCCACGGAAATTTGAGCACTAGCGGAGGAATCTTAAACTGCCGCGGCTCTGTGCCGGGATGAAACATCATTAACAAGTGGTGATTCGGCCGCTCCTGAGTGGGGTCCCGTGGAAAGGCCGCTAAAAAGCACACCAGTGATCGCCGTTCCGGCCGCCAGTCCATCGGCTGGCCATCCGCGTCGAACCAAGCCACATCGGGAAGCCCGCCCGGTTGTCGCGGCAAACCCGTAAGAAAATTACGCTGCCGAACGGTGGGCTCCTGGCGTCTGAATTGGATCAGCGTGCGACAAAACCGCCATAAACACTGATGTTTCTTCACCAACCGCCAGTCGAACCAGGAGATCTCATTATCCTGACAATAAGCATTGTTGTTGCCCCGCTGCGTCCGGCGGCATTCATCCCCCGCCAAAAGCATCGGGACCCCTTGGCTGAGAAGGAGTGTCGCCAGCATGTTACGGATTTGCCGGGCCCGCACGGCCTCTACAGTTGCCTTTCGCGTGGGCCCTTCGACTCCGTAATTGCAACTGTAATTGGCGTTTTCGCCATCGCGATTGTCTTCGCCGTTGGCCTCGTTATGTTTCCGCGAATAGCTGACCAAATCGTTCAGCGTGAACCCGTCGTGACTGGTCACGAAATTGATGCTGTGATACGGTCGCCGCCCGCCGGGTTGATATAAATCGCTGGAACCTGCCAGCCGGGTGGCCAAACTGCCGACCAACCCCGGATCTCCCCGCCAAAACCGGCGGACATCGTCGCGGAATCGGCCATTCCATTCCGCCCATCGCGGCCCGACGACGGCATCCGGCCACCGCAAACTCGCGAATGTACCCACCTGATAAGCCCCGGCGGCATCCCATGCCTCGGCAATGATTTTCGTATCGGCCAGGAGGGGATCCTCCGCAATAATTTCCAAAAGCGGAGGATTGGGCACCAGATTGCCGTTGCGATCGCGACTGAGGATCGATGCCAAATCGAAGCGGAACCCATCTACGTGAAAATTGTGGACCCAATATCGCAAGCAATGGAAAATCAATTCGCGCACAATGGGATGGTTGCCATTAATCGTGTTCCCGCAGCCGGAATAGTTGCGGTAGTATCGCCCCCCATCCCCCAACATGTAATAGACGCGGTTTTCCAAACCTTTGAATGAGATGGTCGGCCCCAACTCATTCCCTTCACACGTGTGGTTGAAAACCACATCGAGGATCACTTCGATACCCGCCTGATGCAATGCACGGATGAGGGTTTTGAGCTCGCGGACCTGGGCCCCCGGTTCACGGCTGACGGCATAACCCCGATGCGGTGAAAAGAAAGCCATCGGGTCATATCCCCAGTAGTTCGGGAGTGCGGGCATTTGGCCCAGGCAGTCGCGGATGGGGAACTCGTGCACCGGCATCAATTCCACGGCGGTGATACCAAGACTCTGAAGATAAGGGATCTTTTCGATGAGCCCCAAGTAAGTTCCCGGATGACGCACTTGGCTTGTTGGCGATTTCGTAAAGCCGCCGACATGCATCTCATAAATAATCGTCTCGTTCAGAGGCCGCCGAGGATGGCGATCCCCTTGCCAATCGAACGTATCTTCCACCACCACACATTTCGGGGGTCGGATGATCCCATCGGGTGCCGGTAGAAAATCCCCCGCCAAAGCCTTTGCATACGGGTCAATAAGCCGAGCGCGGCCATTAAAGCGGTGCCCGCGGTCGGGGTCGAAGGGCCCATGGGCCTGAAAGTGATACAGTAGCCCCGGCTTGGCCCCGGGCAGAAAGATGCTCCAAACATCGCCAAAACGGTGATCTTCGCGATCTAAGTGGATGACCTCGACCGGATCCGGGTCCTCCACCTTCTCGTAGATCAAAAGCCGCATTGCCGTGGCAGATCGGCTGAATACTGAAAACTGCACCCCTTCGTCGTGGATGATAGCTCCATACGGCAAAGAATATGAAAACTCAGGCGTGGTAGGTCGGGCTAGCATCAGGGAGTTTCAACTACTCGTTTGGGCAGGTCACAAGTTTGGTTATCTGGATCGATCGAAAAAACCTCAGCGGTTTTTAGAAGGTTTGCGGGTTGCCCCGGGTTGATTTCTCAATGGTTATGGGGGCCATTTTGTTAGACGGATCCTTTGGAATCTGGCCAAATCAAAACTGACTTAATAAATCTAGTCTGCTATTATCTTTCCTATTATTGTCGCTAAAGTGGTGTACACAGCGTCATGGGTGCGGTGATCTGGCACGCACCAATTTGCAAGTCCGCGGATTTTCGCCATTCCCCCAAATCGTGCCTCTTATCAGTTCCAAAAGTGTTACTAGTCTCTAAGGTGGTTTGCTTAGGGTGGTTTGCTTGCGGCGTAACCGTGTTTTTCTTTTTTGATGGAAAACGGTAGTTTTTGCGAGCCTTTAAAGACGGCACATTCAGCTAAATTTTAGGGAAAGTTCAGGAAATAGTACTTCGGCTTTAGGCCGGAACAATCCGAAATCCCGACAGAACCGCAAAATCAACAGAGTTCGGCTCTTCTTACCGCTATTCCCAAAGCAACGTCGATCAACCGAAGATTAACTTAGGCCGAATCTTGAGCTCCTCGGCAACAGTTTTCGGTAACAGATTTTGGAGAAAATGCGGCAGATTTTTCAAATAATTAGCGAGCTTTTTGAAAGCAGTCTACCAAACTAAGTCCAAAATTCGGCGAGCCAAGTTTGGACGCAAAGGCATGAATTCCTTGAAGATGTGAGGGCTACCTCTCATCCCACTGACCAATCCCTTGTTGAGTGTTCTCCCAGAAAATTTCTTTCCCGACAAATAAAGAGAATTCTCCCCCAACAAAAAAAGAGATTTACCAGTCCCGCTTTTCGGTAGGCTCCCCCGTGTCTTTGCAAAACTCGGAATGATCGCCGCTCTCTTCCGGCCTGAAGCAACAATGCGCTACGGTCATCCGATCTTTCTCAGATTTCCTAAATTGCTCAGATGAACCAGCGCAATTCTTTTTTCTATTTCTAAAGAACGTATTCTTACGCCTCAGCTCAACTCCGCACAAATTACCCAAATCCACCGGTCGATGTAAAACGGTATTCTTAGGTTTCGATTAAGTGTGTTGCGTAAGATCAATCGACTTGGGAAAGCATGCCGGTTGATGAAATCTTGTCGGTCACAGCAAGTTTTCTGATTTTGTCGAAAGTTCCGACTCCAATTCGCCGATTACTTTGGGCGATCCTGGGTAGGTAAAAACTCGGTTACCTAATTTTTCCTAACCAACGGTGGGCGTCTTCCCCTCAGAAACTCACTTCTCAATACGCTGAAACGGCAGAGGTTGACTATGACACGCACTGAAAGAAGCTTGGGCTACCTCTTAATCGTCAGTTTAATCTTTGCCCTGCTTGCATCGAGTTTCATGTCAGCGACCGCGCGGGCTCAGACCTCCGCAGCCGCACCCGGTGCCAGAACCCCGCAGGTCCAGCAGTGGCAGACCCGGGTGGTTTCGAGGAGCTCATCGGCTTCACCTCCTTCCGCTCAACCACCCGCCCAATCGGCCGTAAGTGCCGATGAATCGCAAGTGCGATCCCCTACCACCGGTTCAGCCGCCGGCAGCCGTATTCGAGTGCAACAAGAGAGTAGTAACCCGGGATCTCCAGCCCTTGTTTCCCCCCGAATTGCCGCCGCACCCCCGTCGTTGCGTCCTGGGGTGAGAACTTATACCTCGCCGGCGCAATCGCGTTATGTGGTGAGCCAACCGGAGGTAATTCCCGCGGAGGAAGAGCCCATTGTCGGGGCAGAGTCTGCCACCGCGATGATGGACCCGTTCGAAGACGGCATGCCCGCCGACGGCTCGATCGTCTTCGAAAATGGCGGTTATTGCCACGAATGCGGTGAGCCTCACCCGGGGCCGTGCGACATCCACGGTTGTTACCCCGGACCCGGCCCAGAATGGTGGGGACCCGGTTACTGCTCCCCGTGGTGGTGGCGCGATACCTTGGGATGCCTGCTTTCAAGATTTGAAATTTTCCTCGGGGTTCACGGTTTCAAGGGGCCGGCTGATCTGGGGCGTAATGGCAACTTCGGTTTCCACGAAGGTTGCAATTTCGGCGGCCCCCTCGGGGATCCCTGGGGAATCGGCTATCAAATAGGTTTCCAGGCGGTGCATAGCAATTTTTCGGGCTCGCAAACTTTCGGGCCCTTCCGCGCCTCGGATCGCACCCAGATTTTCCTCACCACCGGTCTTTTCCGCCGCCAGCTCAGTAATGGTTTTCAATGGGCCGTGGCCTTCGACTACTTACACGATAGCTACCACGGCTCCGCGGATCTTCGGCAGCTCCGCAGCGAAACCTCGCTGGTTCTCAATTGCATCCACGAGCTTGGTTTTTGGGGCGCCTATGCCTTGGCTGATGATCGATTCTCCTTCAATTTCGACCGGCAGGGGCAAGAAAGTTTCCTCGATATCGAACCAAACGATATCTACGCCTTCTTTTATCGGCGACACTTTTCGGGCGGGGGCCAAGGGAGGATTTGGGCAGGATTTAGCGGCCAGGGCGATGGCCTGATCGGGGCCGACGGCACCGTCCCACTGGGAACGAATTGGGCCCTGCAAAACTCTTTTATTTACCTGGTACCAAAACACGGCAATACAATAGAAGGCCACCGCGACGAAACTTGGAGCGTGACCATTAACCTAGTTTGGTACCCAGGCCGGGCCGCCAACATGATCTTTTGCGATCCCTTTTATCCCGTCCTACCTGTGGCCGACAACACGCAATTCCTGTTGCGTCGGCCATGAGAGGGCCCTAGCCGATCTGGCCCAGTGGGGTGGTTCAACTGCATGCCAATCTGCGGGCAAATCAGATGTCAACTTGCGGGTGGATCAAGCTTAATCGGGAAAATCAAACTTGATCCGTGACTAAGGCGGCTTTTTGGCCGGCCTGCATGATAGGGGGACACTACCCTCCGCAGCCCGCCGCTTTTCTCTTAAGCGAGCATCCCGTGCTGCGAGATAACACAACTTTTGCAATCGGAAAGAACTTTTGCAATCGTAAAGCCCCTCTGACCTTCGCAAGCCAGAGGAGCTTTTTCATTGCCGAACCTCGGAAAATTCATTGCCGAACCTCCGAAAAGTGCATCCGGCAAATTTCGAAACCGCTTGCTGCTGGGGACCGGCTCGGTCCGCCATTCCTTCTGCATCCGAAACCGCCGAGCATTCTTCGGTTTTTCGGCCAGTTTAAGGGCAGCCGGCTTTGGTCCTCCTCTCGCAAAAGCTCGCAGCATAATCCGCCTTTTCCCCAAATTTAACCCACCCTGATACCCCGCCCCTAAAGCCGCGATCAATCAAATCGATCTTAATCGGATTGACCAGAGGGCCGGCTTGACCACACGACCAGGTTAGCCAACGGACCGCGCTAACCAGAGGACCGGCTTAACCAGAGGACCGGGTCAACCAGGGGACCCCCGTAACCAGAGAGAAAATTTAACTAGAGAGGAATTGCCGTCCAGAGGCAGCACACGGCGGTAAACGCGCCCGGAGGGAGTCGAACCCCCAACCCTCGGTTCCGAAGACCGATGCTCTATCCGGTTGAGCTACGGGCGCAAAAGACGCCAACCACCGTCGCTCGCTACTGTTCGGTACCTAGGACACAGTTCCGCAGTACCCTTCCCTCGGTTTGCTTCGAAGTGCTCTTCCCTCGGTCCGCACTAAAACGAGATTTTAGCCCGCTCCTTGCGATGTTCCTTCCCTTCAAAGCTGCTTGAACAGGGCAAATAAAGCCACTATAAGGCAAGCAAAGCACTCCGTTTAAATTTTTCGACGCCCGTTTTAACACGTTCGTAACTGAATAGCCCACCTGCGGGACGCCGGTGCACCGTTAAGTCAGCTTCTCGTAAGTCCGCTTCTCACCAAAAAATCTGTAATTCTCTTGATAAGCTTTTCTAATCTGCTGCCTGCTTTCTTTAAGAGGGGTAAGCAGCTTAAGTGTCAAGGCGAAAAACTAATTCGGTCAGCAAATTGCAAAGGAGGGCTTACGTCCAACGGTGATATTTCTGAATGACACATCGTTCTCCAGGACACATCGATTCCGAAGACGAATCGGCTTTCTGCCTCGACAAAGGTCTCTGGATCACCCCACGATGCCCTTTAATTAGCGAAGCTTTTCCTTTGTATCTCCTTTGCTAATATCACGTATCTTGTATTGCTAATACCAAGCTTGTCTGAGTCGCCTCTGCCAACCCAAAGAAGTATATCCGAATCTCAAGCCGTGCTAAAGTGGGCCCGGTTCATCGGTTAAAAACTCTCGGATGCTACCGGCCGACCTCGCCCGGCCAAAACCGGCACGCAGAGATATCCAAGAAGCTCTTTCCTGGATCCGGGGCACGAAACGCAACCTGTGTCCTAAAGAATGACGCTTCGTTGCCCGGTTCTTGCGATCTTGAAAACGCGTCAAAGTTCGCCAACCGCTTCGCTCTCCCGTCCTGAAAGGGGTAAAGTCGGGGTGGAAACTGATTTCGGGCTTTCCCGCGGGTAGTTCCGACCGAGCCAAAAAGTGGGGTACGGGAGGCCAGCCACTGGTTGCCGTCACGGGATAACCAAAGTAAAGTTTTCTGTCGCCGGTTCGAATTTGAGCAGGAATTCCCCACGTCAGCCGGCTGAAAGATCTAGAGAGTTTCCGCCAGTATCGGCAGGATTAAGCGCCCTGCGATTCTTCGGCCGGAAGTGGGCGTGGAAAAAAAGTCGAAGCGAAAAAGCACAAGCTGAAAAGGACAAGCGACGGCGGCCAAAGGTCTCGGCCAAAGGGGCGTGATCGAAAGGCCAGGAAACGCCCCGCCGAACGCGGTAAATCGCACTATATGGTGGCGGCCTAACAACTGAAGGCGCCCCCACCCTTCCCGAGAGGCCCCAAGCTACGCACCGGAGAACGTTTGCTCAGGATTCAACGACGTCGGCGGACCAAATCTCCCGTAATGCCGAAGAGAGAGCATACGCCAAGGCGTGGGCATTACGAATGCACTCACACAGACCTAATCGGGCTCAATCGCATCTACTGAGACGACGGGTAGCGGCCGAAGACTTTCCAGAACCATCATTCGAAAAGGAGGAACTCCGTATGCGGCAATTGATTTTCATCACTACGATATTTTGCCTTGTCTTGGCTGTTGTGTGGCAAGCCTCCTGGGGTCAGCAACCGGAAGGTCTGCGTTTCACGAGGCGGACGTTGATGCACGACCTTAATGAGGGTTGCGCGATCGGCGATATCAATCGCGACGGGAAGCCGGACGTTGTCGCGGGCACCCACTGGTATGCCGCACCGAATTTCGTCCCGCGGCCCGTTCGCGATATCCCCGTGTTTTCCGGCGACTATTATTCCTCCAATGGCGATCACCTGTACGACGTGGATGGCGACGGTTGGCTTGATGTGATTAGTGGCGGTTGGATGGACCCGAACATCTATTGGTACAAGAATCCTGGGGAGCTCGGGTTGCGCCGCGCATACAAATGGGAACAGAAGTTGCTGAAAACGACGCGGGGTCAAAACGAGAAGTTTGAACTCCGCGACATCGACGGGGACGGTGTCCCGGAATTGTACGTAAATTGCTGGGACAAGAAGGCCCCCGTGGTTGTGTGGCGGCTGATGAAAAAACCCGATGGCACGCCGGATTTGGAGCAAGTAGTCATCGGCGAACAAGGGGGCGGACACGGTTATGCTTGGGGCGACATCAACGGCGATAGCTTGGAAGATCTTTGCGTGGAGACCGGTTGGTACGAACGTCCGGCGGGTAACCCGCTGGCCAAACCGTGGAAATTTCGGCCGGAAACGGCTTTGCCCCACCCGAGTGTCCCCTTCCTGGTCGTGGACCTCAATGGGGATGGTCGCAACGATCTGATCTGGGGCAAGGCCCACGATTATGGGCTTTTCTGGTGGGAGCAAGGTCCGCCTAAAGCCGACGGTACCACCACCTGGACCCAACACGTGATCGATACCTCCTGGTCGCAAGTGCACTGCCTGGTTTGGGCGGATTTGGATGGCGACGGTCAGGGCGAGTTGATCACGGGCAAGCGAGTACGTGCCCACGCCACGGGTGACCCTGGTGGCGAAGATCCCGAGTGCCTCTTCTATTACAAGTGGGACCGCGAGCGATTACAGTTCACCCGGTATCCGATCAGCGATTTCGGCGGCGGCGTGGGCTCGGGAATGCAGATCTGTGTGGCGGACCTGAATCAGGACGGTCGCCCTGACGTGGCCGTGGCCGGCAAATCGGGCACCTATATCCTGTTCAATGAGGGTCCGGCTCGGTAATCCTAAATTAATGAGGGTCTGGGTCAGGAATCCCGAAGCCCCAAAAATCCTTTGTGGACTTTAGACCGCCATAGGTCCGACAGGTATAACGCGAGATTCGCCGTACCCCTTCCTTAGCGAAGCAGGCACCGGAAATACATGGGGCTTGCAGCATTGTGCCAAGCCGAGCTGCCAGTGAAAAGATAAACGTTCCATCGTTTGGCAACTTTTCGGGATCTATGGGCTTTGGGGTTTTGCCTGCGGGTTGCTATTTCAAGTCTTCCCATTTTCCCCAGGTTGTGTGCTTTATCTGCCAGACTGAACAAAAGAACCGGTCAGGCGATGCTAGTTCGCCCGGGTTAGGCCACGGTTTGCCGCCCGTTAATTTTCAATCGATGGGTCCTGCGAAAGGCGATAAGTCAGCGCCTTTTGTCCGCCTCCCCCCAATATCCCCAGGGTGGTTTGGACCTGAAGCTGGTTCACGTTCCGGCGGAAGGGCCACATGCCGGCTGACAGCACGTTTCACCTGTCTTGCGGCAAACGATCTGGCAGCTCGGCACTGTAATCGTTAAATTTCCGTCGGTATAGCTACGGCAAGTCTCCGCCACAAAAAGATTCCGCCGAGCGAAAGGTTTTGGCGGAGAAAAATGTTCCAACAAAATTACTGAGAAAATCAAGCGGTTTATGGGGGCAACAACCTCGAGAAAATGGGTTTGACAGAAAATCTGAGAAATATGAGCAAAACACATAAACCTTGTTTTGCCGCGTAATCGCCCGGTTTTTCTACCCCGTGCTGGAATCAAACCCTCCGAAGCCGCATATACCTGCCGCATATACATGTAGACGCACTTGGCGAACCTACGAAAGGATTTGGCGAAACTGCACGAGGATTTGGCGAAAATGCACGAATCAGACCGGCAAAATGGTGGAGCACTCGTCACTTTCCTCTAAAGTTGTCCGAGGGCGAAATTCTGCATGGCCATCGGGCGTCTTTTCAAACGTCGAATGGAAGGAGCGCAATATGGGCACGGAAGCCGCGGGACGCATCCGATTTCTTTTCGCACTGCTCCTCGTCCTGGCATTAGGGTCTATGCTACGGGAATGCTGGGCAGCCCCGTGGGATCGCTTGCTCACCCTTCAAAAGGTAGAGGCTGATCCGAACAAGGACTATTCGGTCACTCCGGAGAATGGACCGTGGATGATCATGGCCTGTAGTTTCTCCGGGCAATTCGCTCAGCAACAGGCGCAAGCGCTGGTGCAGGAGCTGCGTGGCCGCTACAAGCTGCCCGCCTACATCTACCGCAAACAATTCGACTTGGAGGAAGAAGTCTACGGCCTGGGAGTGGATCGATACGGCCGCCCCAAGCGAATGCGGTATCAACGTGCTGATGAGATCGAAGAAATCGCCGTGCTAGTGGGCGATTTTCCGTCGGCGGAGGATCCCGAGGCTGCCGCGACCCTTCAAAAGATTAAACACTGCCGCCCCAAGTGCCTGGAGATCGATCGATCTCAACCCACGGCGCGAAATCTCGCTTCGTGGCGGCTGTTCTGGAGCTTCGTAGATTCCGATAAGCAAAAGAAAGGTCCGATGCGATACGCGTTTCTCACGACCAACCCGCTTTTGCCGCGAGAATTTTTCGCCCCCTCCGGAATCGACGAACTCCTTCTAAAAGCTAACGAGGGAGTGCAGTACAGCCTCCTGAATTGTCCCGGTCCCTACACGGTGCAGGTGGCAACTTTCACGGGCAAAATCGCCATCAAGCCTCAAGAAATTGAGCGGTTGAAGTCCGAGAAATTCGATCCTGAAGAAAGCCAACTCGTTGCCGCCGCTCAGCAAGCTCATCGCTTGACGGAGGCCTTGCGGCTTAAAGGCTACGAGGCCTACGTGTTCCACGATCGCTACGCCAGTATTGTGACGGTGGGCAGCTTCTCTTGGGTGACCCGAAAATCGCCCGATGGTGCGGTGGAAGTGAACCCGGAAGTGAAGGCCACCATCGAACGTTTCGCGGGCAAACTCGCCGAAGATGGGGGTATGCCCGGCGCGGTGGTACCGCAGACACTCGTGGGTATTCCTTTCGATATCAGCCCGATTCCGGTTCTGGTTCCCAGGCCGTCGGTCAACGCCATGTTGAGCCGGCCTCGCACCCCTTCCGTTAGCGCGAACTAATCGAGGGGGCAAGCTGCCGAGGAAAAACGCTCCTCAATCAAGGTGGACCCTGCCGAGGAAAAACCCTCTGCGATCAGCTGCCCCGGGGGTTCTACCGGGGTAAGGCGGCTACTTCCCCACCGGGGGCGATACGATTGCTGGAGATCCGCTGGCAAGGTTTTTCTCTGGGGGCCCGGGCTGAAGGCCGTGCGTCCCGTTGCGGACGGTACGAGCGTTGGATCTCTTCCAGCGGAGTCTATTCCATCAGGAAAGCCGGTTTAGCCGTGCCGATCTGTTCGGTACATGGCGAAGATGTTCTCCGGCGGTACATCCGGCTGAAATAGATGGGCCGGAGCGAGTATATACCCACCTCCCTCGCCTAGCACGGTGCAATAGCGGCGGACCTCCGCGGCGACCTGGCTCGGCTCTCCGAAGGGCAGTAACCGTTGCATGTCGATACCGCCGTGGAATGCCAGCCGATCGCCGAACTGAGTTTTCAAGGATTCCGGCGCCATGAAAGGCCCCACAGGTTGAATCGGATCTAACACATCGACTCCCAAAGCAATGAGGTCCTCGATCAGCGGATAAATCGACCCGCAACTATGGAAAAGGACAAGCCCCCCTAAAGCGTGAATCCAATCGATCATTTCCCGCAGATAAGGGGCCACAAACTCTTGAAAAATCGCCCGCGAGATCAATGGTCCCGTCTGACTTCCCAAGTCGCTAATCAGCAAATACAAGTCGATTCGCCCCCGGGTTGCCTCCGCAGCCCGGGCGTAGTCCTCCTTGTAAAAATCGGTGAATTTCCGCGAGAGGTAGTGGGCCCAATCCGGCCGCTCCACCATGTCGACAAACATTTGTTCCCAGCCGCGGACAAGGGCCGGCCGCTGCCAAACATCGGCAAATCCGTATAGAAGTGCGTACTCAGACCAACGGCGTGCCTGCTCGGCCAATCCGGAATAATCCAGATCATCGGGGCTGGGCCAAGAGAAACTTTCTAACTCGTCGAAACTTTGGGCATCGGCCAGGGCACCCCGCGTGTCATGGCGGATGGGTCCCCAGGGAGTGGATTGGTAGACATATCGCTCGCCCCACATATTCTGGAAAAGCCCTGGCGCTACCTCGTGATCCGGTAAAGTGGGAACGTCCAAATGGCGGATATCGACCTCCAACTCCTTCAAAAGCCGATCACGCTCCCGGTAGCCCATCCATTGGAATAGGCGTTCCCAAGTGGGCGGCTCTGCCCAGAAATCACAGGGGACGCGATCCGGCTTTTCCCGCCGGGCCGCCGCCAAGACACGTTCGCGCGGACTAAGCATGGCCGGTTGCCTCGTCTAAACCACGCATCGATCGGGGCCGCCGACGCCGGAATTTCCAAGGTGCGTGGATTCGAAGTTGGGGGTCATTCGAAGCTGGGATTCAATAGATGCATCCTCTGAAACGTTTCGCCCCGACTGCATACGGTTTTGCTCACTTGAACGACTTGTTCCGCCGTAAATCGTCTCAACGTGATAACAGGTCAGGATGCCGCATTCCTTGTGCGCTTGGAGAAGCATTCCGCAGCAAGCACGTCCTTAGCCATCGTGCGCTGCCCGAAAATTGCACGCAAGTCCACTCCTCAGCGGCCTTATCGAAACAAGCTTCCTCCCGATAGCCAATCCGCGGTGTGTGCCCGGCCCCCAGCTTCGACCGCGCGACCCAACTAAAAGGCGGCACCTTTCCGACTTCTGCCTTTCCGTATTGCAGAATTACGTCATTAATCTTCAATCCTATAGAACGGCATTTTGCCACGGTTGTGGACCGAAGTTTTGGTCGCGGGGCAATGCGTCGCGATTTCGCCGGGGATAAGAGGCTGTAAAAACTAATCATTTTCCTTTAAGCTCGCTTTCCGGACCAGATTTTTGCCGCAAGTCCAAATGTCTTCCCCCAAGTCCAATATTATCTTGATCTTGATGCGGCAAAACGTACCGCTCAAGACGCACACAATGCGGCGTGAGGCGGAACCGGGCAAGTTTTCCGGAAGCAAAAGGCTCTTTGCCGCCGGCAGGCCTGCACACCCGTTTAGCCCCGGCTGCCGCTGGAGCGATTGTCCCTGCAAGAGCCCCCGATTTCCTTCCCGCGATTTCCACCGGTGCCAACTGAGCCGGTGGAAAGCGACAGATCGTAAGATCGTGAAACGCGAAATACTGTCTACGAAAATTGGTTAAATTCACTCCCATACTTGTAATTGAAAAGCTTGGTGTTAGACTACTCACAAGACCTTGAGAAATCGGTCGCGACAACCGCGCGGGAGTTCGGTGAAGTTTGCGGACGCCAGGGGGCCAAAGCTGAAGCGCGGCCGCTTTGAATACCGAATGTCGGCAGGTGTCTACGGAATGTCCGGAGGTGTCGGGGATTTTTACAAAATTTCAGGAGCCGGAATTATGTGTGACCATCACAACCACCAGCACCCTTGCCACCATCAGGATGGTTTTGCATTTCGGGGCGGATGTTGCGCGCCGGCCCGACCCGAGGACACCACTCCCGAGCTCTCACGGCGGGGATTCCTCGGCGGCTTGGGTGGGGCGACCTTACTGGGGGCAAGCCTGAGCGGACTGAGCTGGGCATCCCTGCGGGCCACACAGGCCGAACTTCCCTCCGCTCCACCCAGGCAGACCTTGATCGTCAAACCCATCTTCCTATATCGCCTCTATAAGCCGAGACCTCAATGGAGTTGGCGGGCTTGGGGGGGTGTGCAGACGGAACAAGATGTCCAAGACGAAGCCGCTCGTATCCGGCAGGAACTTTCTCAACTGGCCTCCCAGGCCGATTTCCCCATGGAGATCCTTTCGCTGGCCGTGTGCAATGACGAAAGCGTTTTGGGGAATGATCCAGAAGTAGCACGGGCGGACGTGCTGCTGGTTTATGCGGCCGACGGGAACCTGAACGCGATCGCATCTCTAAAGAAGGACACGATCTTTTTCGTGCGGCATGTGTCCGGACCTTTATATCTGCATTACGAAATCATTCACCCGCGGTTTCTCCGCCAGCACACCGATACGCTTCAGGTCCCGGGGATGGACTACTCGGATGTGGTCGTTGACCGCCCGGAGGAGCTTCTGTGGCGGCTGCGGAGCTTGGGCGGCCTAAAGAACACTCGGGGGCTGAAGATCATCGCGGTCGGGGGGCCGGGCGGTTGGGCTCAACCGCCGGGAATAATCACTAAGTTGGTGCAGGAAAAGTGGAATTTCGATATTCAAACCGTCACTTATGACCAGCTAAGTGCCCTCATTCAGGAAGCCCGGAAAAACGACGCCGAGGTCGCTTTGGCCCGCCGCCGAACACAGGAATACCTGCAAGTTCCGGGCACCACGCTGGAAACCGACCGTGGCTTCGTCGAACGCGCTTTTCTGTTGGAACAGATTTTCCGACGTTTGATGGTCGAGGCTGGCTGCCGTGCAATAACCATTAATGCCTGCATGGGGACGATCATGCCGGTTTCGGAAACCACGGCTTGCTTGCCGCTCAGCACGCTGAATGACGAGGGTTGGTTGGCCTTTTGCGAATCGGACTTCGTCGTGATTCCGGCTTGCGTCCTCCTGGCGAATATCTCCGGCAAACCGCCGATCTTCCACAACCCGACTTATCCGCACGGGGGGATCATTACCCTTGCCCATTGCACGGGTCCACGGCGGCTGGATGGGAAAAACGCAGAACCGGTGCGGTTGGTTACCCATATGGAGTCCGACTACGGTGCGGCGCCCAAGGTCGAAATGCGAATCGGCCAACAAGTCACCAACATCGCCCCGGATTTTGCCGCCGAACGATGGATGGGACTTTTAGGCGAGATTGTCGGCACCCCGTTCCTACCCATTTGCCGTTCGCAGATGGAGCTGCGCTATCAGGTGCCTGACGAGCTGGTGATGCAGCGGATGCGCGGCTTCCACTGGGCGACGGTTTACGGCACTTATCATCGCGAGGTGGGTTATGCCTTGCGTCGCGTCGGCATAGAATGGGATTTCCTCGGTTAATTCCCTCGCTGTTAAAAAGTATTCGCCGTTAAAACGTATTCAGAGATCGGAATTTGAAACGCACGCGTCTTAGTTCGGATGGAACCGGTTTTGTTTCCTGATACCGTTGTAATCCCGGCCGACGCTAACCGCTTGCTTTTCTGCGTTCGCCACGGGCAAAGCCTGTACAATTTGGAGGGTCGCGTCCAAGGGCAATCGGATGTGCCGCTGTCGGACTTGGGTCGCCGACAAAGCCACGCTGTGGCGGAGGCCTTAAGTCGGCTGCCGGTGGAGGCGATCTATTCAAGTCCTTTGGCCCGGGCAAGAGAGACCGCCGAAATCCTCGCAGCTTCGCTGTTGCTGGAGATCCGGTTTGACCCGCGGCTTATGGAACTGCATGCCGGCATTTTCCAAGATCAGCTTCGCCGCGATTTGCCGGTGCTTTTCCCGACGGAATACGCCGCGTGGCTTTCCGGTGATCCCGATTACCGTATTCCCGGCGGTCAATCGCGACGTGAGGTGGCCCTTCGCGGCAGTGCGGCCCTTCGCGATATTGCCCGCCAAGGTACCGGTCACACGGTGGTCGTCTCGCACGGCGCCTTGCTGCGGCTTGCGTTCGCCGAACTTCTCGGGGGATCGATCGGGAATCCCTTGGAGCCCTTGGAAAATGGGTCCATCTCTCTGCTGGCCGATTGCCGCAATAGCACATTTCGCCTTCTACTGTACAACTGGATAGGCCATCTGGATGATATCGGGCTCGCAGGAACCGGTGACCTTTGAGGGCGGATTCCTTCGGGTTTATGATCATATTTGTCATTTTATTTCTCGGCTGCGCCTCGCTTGGGTTCAGATACACGGGCTAGTTCGGTAGGCCGCGCGGTAATCCCCATTTAGCTTTTTGCATTCGCGATAAGCCGCATTCTGTGAGCAGGGAACGATATCTAACTTTCGACAAGGAACCGATCGCCCTCCACAGCATCATCGATGGCATGCGCTGATTGGGAAATGCTACGTGACTCGCGGCAAGCTACGGTGGACGCTGGCAAGCTCGCGTTGAAACGCCGAAAAACGTCGGATCAATCTCGATTTAAAAGCTGATTCCGCCAATTCCATTCTCGGGCGGATGGGGTCTAGTCGGAATGGGGTTGCACATTTGAAACACCTCGCTACGCAAAGCTCCTGCGAGCGAGAATTTGCAGAGTACTTGCTCTGCCTTAATCGCCCGGGGGATAAAGCAGGTAGCGACATCGTCTGTTTTGGAAGGCCTGTAAGTCCGGCTGGTAAAGGTTTTCAATTTCTCCCAGGCTCTTGCCCGCCAAAACCGCTTCGAACACGGCATGATTCCCCAGCAGCCGATCGTAGCGTTTGGCGTCCCACTCCTCGGGGAAAAGCAGCCGTAATTGCCGGGCAATTTCGAATCCTAGTCGGAGGGAGTCCAGCTTCCTGAAGTCCGTAATCCGCATCCGCACGCCGTGACAAAGCCGATGGGCAAAGACGCTATTTTGCGGCGTGAAACTGACCGGTTCCAGTTCCACCCCGGCGATCTGCGCATTACGCAAGGCAGCGATCAGTTTTTCCGAGTCGATCCAGGGGGCCCCGAATAGCTCGAAAGGTGTTTCCGTTCCGCGACCCACCGAGAGATTGGTCGTTTCCAGAAGCCCGATTCCCGGATAAAGCAGTGCCGCACGCAGGCTGCGCATATTCGGTGAAGGATTGACCCACGGTAGGCCCGTCTGATCGAACAGCATGTCGCGAGACCACCCTTGCAGGGGAACCACCTCCAATTCCAACTTCAGGCCTCGCTCGGCGCAAAAAAGCCGTGCCAGCTCTCCCACCGTCATCCCGTGTCGTACCGGCAAACAATGATAGGCCACGAATGACTCCCGGCCTGGGTCCAACATCGGTCCTGCCACCACCTGACCCCCGACGGGATTGGGCCGATCGAGCACCACAAACCGCAAGCCGTGCTTGGCCGCTTCTTCCATCGCATAGCCCATGGTGGAGATGTAAGTATAGAATCGCGTACCGATGTCTTGGATATCAAAGACCAAGGTGTCGATTCCCGCCAGCATCTCGGCGGTCGGTCGCCGCGTTTGCCCGTACAAGCTGTAAACCGGGATTCCCAAAACCGGGTGACGGCTGTGGGGGATTTCATTGACATCGAGCGTCCCTTGCAGCCCATGTTCCGGACTAAAAAGGCACACCAACTCCACCTCCGGTGCCTGGGCCAAGAGGACCGCCGTCGGCTTTCCCTGGCGATCCACCCCCGTGTGATTGGTAATCAGTCCCACGCGACGTCCCGCCAACGGGGCGAAGCGACGAGCCTTCAGGACCTCCACGCCGGGAAGGACCTCCACCTTTGGGGGGTGGACTAGTGCGCGAATGGCCGCCGAGCCGATTTCCGCCGCAAGCTGGTTGACCGATCCGGAACCATCGGGATGAAGACGATTACTCAAGAAAATCATCCCCCAATCGAGCAAAGGATCAATCCAGATCACCGTCCCGGTGAAGCCTCCATGCCCGAATGCAGCCGGAGATAACCCCCGTGGACGATTTGAAGAATATCGGCTTCGCACGTCCCAACCCAGGGCACGAAATCCGGCGCAGTCGGCCAGGCCCACCGGCTGGGTCATCGTGTAAAAGGCTTTCTCGGAGAGGATCTGCCGATCACCGCTGGGGCCCCCCTCGAGCATCATTCGGGCATACCGCCACAGATCTTCCGCCGTGGAAAAAAGGCCGGCATGACCGGCTATTCCCCCTAAAAGGTAGGCCCTTGGATCGTGGACCTCGCCGCGAATCATCTCCCCATCCCGCTGTTCTGTCGGCGCGATGCGACCTCGCAGTGCAGGATCCGGCTTAAACCCGGTCTCGTACATTTCCAAAGGCTCGAAGATCTCCTGCCGGGCAAACTCCGCGAGCGATCGGCCAGTAATCCGGCGCACAAGCTCCCCCAAGACGATATAACCCACATCGCTATAGGCAAATGTTTCGCCTGGTGTTGCCCGGAGAGAAAGCTCGCATATCCGCTGCCACGCGGCTTCCGATCCGCCGGCGTAATCCTTGAGCGGATTAGCCGGGGTCAACCCGCTTTGATGGGTTAACAGGTGCCAGACCGTGATCGCTTCTTTACCTTTGGTGGCAAACTCCGACAGATACTTTCCCACCGGATCTTCGAGCCGAAGCATCCCGCGATCCGCCAAAATCATCACGCTAGTTGCCGTCGCCACGGGTTTGGTGAGCGAAGCTAGATCAAAAATCGTATCCTCGGTCATCAGTTGAGGCTGAGGCTCGATTTGTCGCATCCCGTAGGCTTTCAAGAAGACGATCCCCGCTTTGCGACCGATCAGTACCACGCAGCCGGGCATTTTCTTGTTTTCGATCGCCGTTTGAACCAGGGAATCGATCTCGGCTAAAACGCCCCGGTCCATCCCCGCCGCTTCAGGGAGAATTCGGGGGATAGGGGAAGCCAGCGGCCCAGCCAGCCGGGCCTCCCGCACCTCAGGGCCCTCCTCACAAAGCGCGGCTACCCCTCCGCAAAAGAACGCAAGTGGGACGATCAAAGTGAGGAGATTCCGCCCCGCCAATAAAGCCCGGCGGCACCAGGAATCGCTCCGCAAGGGCCCGCGAGCACTGTTGAATGGCTCGCAATCCCTTCGGCCATGGGGATGGGCTCCCCGGTTATCTGCGGAGGGTTTGGCCACGCCGTCGGTTTTGGAAGCCGACAGAGATAAATCGCCGCGATTTCCTCCGACGCAGCCGGAGTTATTCCGCCAGGTGCTCTTGACCGCGGAAACGCCCCCAAAGCCTTCCGACTCCGTATGGTTAACACGCATTTGTCGCCTCCTCCCCAATGCGCTGCGGAAAGTGTCTTGTTATTACCCTGCGAAAAGTTTTTTGCCCTGCAAGAAGCGTTTCTTATTGCCCTGCACGAAGATCTTTCGCCCTGCATAAAGGTTTTTTTCCCAGAGCAAAGATTTTTTCACCCTGCATGAAGCGTTTTTTAGCGTTGTTCGGGCCCCGCGGGTAAGGGTGATTGTTTTTCGGCGAAGGCGAATCCGTTCGGTGCTTGCCGGGAAAAGTCCTAGTCGGCTATTATCAAAACCAGTTGGGTTCATTCGATCGCTCCTTGCGGTTAAAAAATCGCTTCTTGTTTTTTGCTTGCTTTGTCCTCGGCCCATCGACCGGGTGTTTAAATTCCGCGCAGCTCACCGCGAAACACCGAGGACTATTTCTCATCAGCTTGTTTTCTCCTCCGCGGCCAAGAGATGCCTGGTACAAAGCTGGCTGCATAGCCGAGCGCAAAAGTAACCACGGAGCCGATGACCGCATACCAGGGCCAACTGATCGTCGTGCCCCAAACGATCGCCCCATTGACCCCCAAACCCGCGAGCAACCCGACGAGGGCCGCCTTCTCCGAAACTCTCGTGGTCAGCACCCCCAGGAAGAAAACCCCCAGGATAACCCCGCTGGTGAAAGTGGCGATGGCCATCACATTTTCGACGACCGCCCGGGCCCAACTCGGCCCACTGAGGGCAACGGCGATTTGACAGGCGGCAAACGCCCCCGTGAAGGCTCGGCTTAAGCCGAGCAATTGTCGTTCGCGGTTTGGGTCGGCCGCTTCGCTGGGGCGAGCTCGTCGGGCCAGGTAAAAATCGCTCATTGCCGCCGAAGCCGATGCATTTAACGAGCTTGATAGGGTGGACATTGCTGCCGCGATCACGGCGGCCACCACCAGTCCGGATAATCCGGGCGGAAGCTCTTCGATGATAAATCGGGCTAGTGCGGCGTCCGGGCGAGCTATCGGCGGTTCCGCAGGATAGCGGCTGTAGAAGGCGGCAAGGGCCGCCCCCAGCCAAAGGAAAAAGCCGAATTGAGCGGCGACCACAGGCCCGCTCCAACAAAGCGCCTTGGCGGCATCGCGGAAACTACGGGCCCCCAAATACCGTTGGACCATCAGTTGATCGGTACCATGAGTGGCCAAGGCGACAAACACTCCCCCTGCCAAACCGGACCAAAGCGTGTAGGGGCGAGTCAGACTAAATGTTAAGTCGAAGAACTGGAGTTTACCCGTCGTCTTGGCGAAATCGTAGAGTGCTTCCCACCCCTGTCCGATGGCCATAAGCCCCCCGGACGAGGCCGGCGACAATTTCACCAAGATCACCCCCAAAGCTGCTGCAGCCCCTAGGAGGTAAATCGCCAGTTGAAGACAATCATTCCATACCACGGACCTCAATCCGCCATACAAGGTATAGGCTGTGGTCACCGCTGCCAAAATGAGGATGGCCCAGACCAGGTTCACTTCCAGTAATTGCTCCAGGATGAGTGCCGTCAAATAAAGCCGCAATCCGTCAGCAAGATTCCTCATCACGAGAAACAGAAGCGAGGCCGCTTGCTTGGTCCGACCCCCGAAGCGTTGGTCCAGCACCTGATAAGCCGTGAATAATTTCCCGCGCATATACAGCGGTAAGAAAACGAAAGTAACGACGATCCGTCCTAGGATATAACCCAGGGTCAATTGCAGAAATCGAAAGCCGGCGCCACCTTCGGCATAACTTAAGCCGGGGATACTGAGAAAGGTAACGCTACTGGTTTCCGTAGCCACGATCGAAGCCAATAGGGCCAACCAAGGCATGTTGCGGTCGCCGAGGAGAAAAGTCTGCATCGACCGCTGTCCCCGGCCCCACCACAAGCCCAAGCCCAGCGTGATCGCCAGATAACCGATTAAGACCAAAAAGTCGATCATCTGAACGTATGTATAAATGAATTCACAGTTGCCTCAAATCTTGCCGCCAATTTAACCAGTGATTCACCCTGAAACCAGATTCGGCTCACACTGGCGGCCTCACCCGCCCCTGCCGGCTTATCCCCCACCTTGCGAAGCGGGTTTCTAGGAGCAAAAGTCCCGAAGCTACCTCGATTTCGATCTTGCCGACCGAGCGTGCCTCTTGCCTACGAAAGTAACGTGTGTTCGGCTAGCGGAAGTGCCAACTAAACGATCTGCCGACTCTCATTCGGAGAGTACTTTAGGGTGGAGTTCGGCAAGCCGCAAATCTTTTTTGCGGGAAATTCCCGCAGTTGACCTGACCGTTCGCAAGAAAGTAAAGACTTGCCAAATCAAATGGGAAAAAACTCTGCATAGCCGATCAGGTAACAAAGTGCGGCTCACCCAAGCGGGTTGCCACGGCTTCGCTTTCCCCCGATTGAAGATGGGCAGGGCTTTTTCGATTAAGGGCATCGGCAGGCAGCCGCCCATCGGGCGGCGGGTTGCCAGGGATTCAGAGCCGATTCGCCCGGTATGCTCCGGCCCCTCGGCTTTAGGCCGGCGGTGGTTCCGCAAGAAGCAATAGAGCAGAGCCCCGGTTCCTTCCCGCAAGGAATGGTCTAGCCCAATCCTGGGCACAGGGGGAGCGAGTTTTGCCGGGCCAGGTAGTCGATGCGTCTCATGCCGGCGTTTGTGGAAGATACCGGCAAGCTCGGTGAGCACTGGCCACGCGTGTCGGCGGCAACCGCTCTTGTTTCCATACGCGATTTTTTGGCGATTACCGTCGCGAGGAGTGAGCATTCCACACGATACGAGTATTGCTCCGCTTCGCCACCACCCCATAAAGATAGCCGAGTCGATGGTCGCGCTCCCAAGGTGAAGCGGTAGGGATTTTGCAGCCGAGGAAGCTTCGTCGCTTCATTATTCTGCGCACTCATGGCATCGAGCAAGCTTTGATCCTTTTACCGATCGAGGCAGTGCACGCAAAAGCTCAGAAAATAAGGATTTTCCCACGCTTCAGGCGGTTTTGCCCCGTTTAGGCTGCTCGCGGCGGGAAATCACTCTGAACGGTACTACCCCAAGATTTCTCGACGCCGGCTCAAGTAATCCCAAATCACGTAGCGGTCGAGGTCTTTTCCGGCCGTAAAGAAGACTCGTCCTTGGGCCTGGCGGGCCAGGCGGTAAGCGAACTGCACATCCTCGCGGCTTTGACCCCAAGTGGGAAGGAGGAAGATATTAATCGTAATTCCTTCGCGGCGGCACAAATGCCCTTCGCGTAATGTGGCCCATTCTGTTTCCTGATGAGGGGGGTAAAGCAGATACAAGTACGTACCCTCGAAATGGGCGGTGGGCATGCCGTCGGTGATCAGAATGATTTGGCGGTTGGGCGTATCCTGATTGGCTAAAAGTCGCCGCGATAGCTGCAAACCATGTTGAATATTCGTAAAGTGGGGTGGAATATCCAGCTCGGTAATCCGCTCGTCGCTCATGTCGGCACGCAGCCGAATGATGGGGTCGAACATCGTCGGATTCCGCGGCATGAGCATGGGAATCTCGCTCACATGGCGGAGTTTAGCGAAGGTGGCAATCTCCACGAATTGCAAGTAGTCGCCGGGGAATTCGCGGCGGATGAGCCCGTCTAATGCTAAACCCATTCGCTTAACGTGGATATAAAGATCGGCATACCGCATCGAGCCACTCATATCCAGCAGCACTACGGTAGCGCACTTCGGCGAATTGCGGGTGCGGTGGATGACGATATCCTCCGCTTTGACGCGGATGGGAAGTCCTGGCCCCTCCCGAATCATCGCGTTAATGAGTGAGCCGGCTAAATCCATGTTCGCCAAAGAGTCGCCGAATTCGTACGGTTTCGTCTGCTGAAGTTCCACCGCCCCATCGCCCACTATCGCTCCTTGATGCCGTCCGGAGCGAGCTTCCTGAAGCTGAGCGAAGATCCGCTGCAACAAGTGCCCCTGAAAAATCCGATAAGCCTTCGGGCTCAAGCGGTAGCCGTCGCGCGTGCGCTCCAATCCTTGCAGCTCTGCCAAGCGGCGCAAATATTCGCTGATTTGCTCGGCGAGTTGCCGAAGATTATCGATTTGCTCCTGTTCGACGAATTCGGCCAGCTCATTGAGATCGATCATGGCGATTCGAGCGGTTTTCGCAGCCTCTTCCAATTGCTTGAGCAACCGATCGATCGTTTCCAATTCCTCCTTGATCTCGAGGGCTTTGGGGACCGACATCCGGGTTCGTCCCGTAAACACGTACTTCGCGGCCAACTCCTCGATTTGGTACTTTTCCCCTAAGCGTGCGTTAAGCTGGAGGAGTTGCCGGGCAAACTGCGGACTTTCCCGTTCCACGTGGTACCAGAGTCGCTCCAAATCGTAGAGCTGCTCCTCGGCTACGGCTTTGTAAAACCAACCCGACAAGGGTTTGGGAGGTTGCATCCGCGCGACTTGTTTCCGGAATGCCTCGGCCGCTTCCGCCAGGACCGAGTCGGTTTCGTAGGTCTCAAGGATTTTCCGCTTCCGCTGGAGGAGCATTTCGCGAAGGGACTCAAGACTGGGGCCCAACCCTGCGATTTGGCTTGGGTCCAACTTAATGGCCCGAGCTAGATCCTCTTCCGAAAACTCCCGTAAATGGCCAAACGCCAACAGGTGTTCCATGGCCCCGGATACCAGATCGGGCATCGGCTGCGTGGGGCTCGGGATATTTTTCGGATCATACCGCTGGTAAACGTGGATGATTCCCCCTGCATGCCTAGGGGATTTCATAGACGATCCTCCCATGATGCTGCGTTCGGGAAATGCGATCCTCGGCATACAGGCCCGCCAGCACGAACTCGACGCACGAAGCGCGGATTGCCGGGTGGCTGGAGGCATTGACCTCGAAGGCTTTCTCCCAAGCCGGGGGCACGCGCTTCAATCGCTCGGCGTAATACTGCGACGGAAGCATGTCGCCCACCTCGATCTTTAAGCCACGGGCAAAGATCTCGGTGATTTCCTCCAAGCCGTGTCGGTCCACATACTCGCGGAAAACATCTCGAATCGCCTCGGCCACAATCGCCTCCAAAACTTGCCGTTCCGATAGCTGGTGGCTGGACATCATGTCCAATTCGAGTTTTCCGAGCGAAGAGGCGTACAAGTGCCCCAAGTCGCTGATCCGCGGTACCGCCGGCCGCTCCCCCAGCACTGCCGCCCGGCGCCGAGCACTGGCCACCATCACGCGATAATTGGCAATACTGAGCCGAGCACTGACCCCGGATTGATGATCGATGTACTTTGACCGTCGAGCAACGATGCTAATTTGCTCGATGATTTCGCTCATAAAGTACGGCACCACTACCGGGAATTCACCCCCCAGGTCGATCCCGGCCTCTTGGTGCATAATTTCAATCCCTAATTGCCGCTCGCGGGGGTAATGGGTGTGAACGACGGACCCAATGCGGTCCTTTAACTGCGGGATGACTTTTCCGCTTCGGTTGTAAGTAGCCGGGTTAGCCGAGAAAAGCATGAGCACGTCGATATCGAATCGCACGGGATATCCGCGGATTTGCACGTCGCGTTCTTCCAGGATGTTGAAAAGGCCGACCTGTACCAGCTCGTCCAACTCCGGCAGTTCGTTGATCGCGAAAATTCCGCGGTGCATTCGGGGGATTAACCCGAAGTGGAGCGCCTCTTCGGCCGACATGCTTACGCCGCCGGCGAGCTTTGCCGGATCGATCTCGCCGATGATATCCGCGAATTTCGTGCCGGGGGCCAATCGCTCCGCATACCGTTCACTTCGGGGCCACCAAGCGATGGGGATTTCTTCCTCAGGACGCTCCGCCACGATTTGCTTACCCAACCGGGTGATCGGCCGGTAGGGATCCTCGTGGACCGCTATTCCCGGACAATCGATAAAGGGAACTTCCTCGTCCAGGAAGCGGGCCAGCATCCGCATCAGCCGGCTTTTGGCCTGGCCTTTTTCCCCCAAAAAAAGCATGTCATGACCGGCGATGATGGCGATGGTAATTTCCGGGATTACTGTATCATCGTAACCCACAATACCAGGGAACAAATCTTCCCCCCGAGCCAACATCTGCATGAAGTTGTCGTAAATCTCGCGCTTAACGGATTTGGAAACCCACCCACTTTCGCGAAGCTCTCGGAGATTGCTGGGCTTAGTTGCTGTGCTCAGCACGGGCTGACGGGTCATAGGTACTTCTGTGCTCCTTCCCAAGCTGTAGCAAGAATGAATAACGACTAATGCTAAACAAAATGCTCAAAACTAATGTTCGAATCGATTAGTGCATTCGAAAACGAACACGCCGAATTCCTCCGTGGAAGCCGCCCACAATCCTTCGCAGGCTCCGGCAGCAAGGCAATCCTTCGTTGAGAATTTCGAGAACCACTCCGATCATTCGAAAACCACTAGAACCACTAGAACCACAAAAATAATTTGAGAACCACTTCGATTAATTTGAGAACCACTTCGATATCTCGTTAACAAGTCTCGATAACAGCGACGTTTAAAAAAAGAGACACTTCCCACGCTAATAAACTTTCAATCCTTGCCGTGGAAACTTTCGTCGAGGTTTGCAAATGAATTTGATAATGAATTCAATTGTTTCGGATCAATGCAAGTCAAATACAAGTCAATTGAAGTCCGGAACCACTTCGCTACTTTTTGCCACCTTCCCGAGAGCCCGCGACTTGAGAAGGGGCGCCAGTTACGCAAGTGCTGCTTTGGTCAATAAGGGGCCGCACAAAATTTTGGAAAGCTCTTTTCGTGCTACTAGTCCCCTCAGGCTTTATTCTATCCTCGGGACCGATCTGGCCAAGTTTTTGACAACCAGCTTGCACGATATATTCCAGCTCCAACCCCAGATTCCAAGCGTTCTCGGCGGCAGAATCAGCGATTTTTTGGGCAAAAATGAAAAGGGCTCCGAAGATTCTTACCGAGGGAAAAAACGGAGAGGGCTTCAGATTTTTACCGGAGCTACTCGGTTCTGATAGGAATAGTTCGAGGATGACGTTGGCATAAAGTCGGATGAAACGGTATGCAAAAACGCGAAGGCGGAGGAGAAATGACGAGCGACCCTTCGATCACCGAAGGAGTTGGGATTGGGTTGTACAGTGCTTCAGAGCCGGCGACTTATTCGCCGGAAACTCAGTAGCTACGCTTCGCGAAAGGGCTTTCGGCGGCCTTATACCCCACTTTGAGCCGCAGTACAATCAGACCGACAACTGGGTGCGATTTCGCCTCAACCTCGCGATGACCACTCAGGGACAATTAGCCCCGATGAGCCCGGAATCTTACCCGCCAAGCTGCCTCTTGAAATTACACCGGCGATACTGCCATTTAAGCTGTCGGCATTTACGGGGCCGGTGGCGGATCACTCCCCGGGGTCAACTCCGTTTCGTTACCCAACTCCCTGGGGGATTCACCGGCTAGTTCTGACATGGGTTCGTCCCAGTACCAACTCGACCCCTGCAAGTCGGAATCTAAGAAAAGAGGAGCAGCGGCTTCTTCCGCGGTTGATTCTCCGGCTGAAGCGGACGACGCATTCGACCCGGGACTCTTCTCCGATTCTCCCGCGGGAACCTCGCGCCCTGCCGCCGTCGCACCACCGACACCGGAGGAACCTGTAGCCCCAGGCGGCAAAGGAACGGCAGGCGTGGCACTTGCCCCGGATGGGGGAGAAACCCCGGGAGCCGGCGCAGCTCCAGCTCCGGGGGAAACGAAAGTGGCGGGAGCCGGCGCAACCTCAGATCGCGAAGGGGCGCTCCCGGGGAGGGCAGACGGTTCAACCTGCGGGATTTCGGTTGATTGGCCGGGGTTTCCTATCGCGGGTCTAAAAGCCCGGTGAAAACCTTCCGGATAACCCCGAGACCCCTCCAGGAGCGGCGGTATTCTCCCCGAATCAAATAAATTCTCCCGGCCCGGAAGATACGAGTCGCCCAAATTGTCACTCGGCAGCGAAGGCGGATTTTCGGCCTTTCTTCCCAGTGATATGTTGTCGGATGGTGTCCGTTGCGGACCGAGAGGGCCTTCGACCTCGTAGCGAAGATTTCGGGGCTTAAGGGTCGGTTCGAGTAAACTCGGCTCCGTCGCCCCGGTACCCCAGTAGGAATTCAGCAGCCACACAGCAAGAATCAGGATGGCCACGGGAACCAGCCATGGGATGTGCCGAGCTACTTTCGACCATGGTCCCAGCGCAGGATTGAGGGGCCGGGTGATTTGGCCCGACTCCGCCCCGTCCTCGGTCCATTCAGCCGCCACTGCCGAAAGCGCCGCCACCACCGCGGCTGCCGTCTGAAAGCGGTCGCGCGGTTCCTTGGCCATCATCCGGCGTAGAACCCGGGCTAAAGCCGGCGGCACATCCGGGCGCAACTTTCGCACATCCGGCGGTTCTTCCCCCTGATGTTGCAGCAGTTTTTGCAGGGCATTGCCCTCCGGGAAGGGCGGTTGACCGGTCAGAAGGAAGTAAAGGGTGCAACCGAGGGAGTAGATGTCGCTTCGCTGGTCGGCGGAGCGAGGGTCGCGCGCTTGCTCCGGCGCGATATAGTCGAAAGTCCCCAGGGTAACTCCTGTGGCCGTCAAATCAGCACGATTTGGATCGGGTACTTGGATTCGCGCCAGCCCCAAGTCGATCAGTTTCACGCGTCCTTCCCGCGTAACCAGGATATTCGAGGGCTTGATATCCCGATGCACGACGCCGCGGCTGGCCGCATGCCCCAAAGCCTCCGCAACCTGAATGGTGTAGGAAATCGCCGTCGGCACCGGGAGGGGGCCTTGCTCCTGAACCAAGTCCCGCAGGTTTGTCCCCTCGATGAACTCGAAAGCGATATAGGGCGCCCCGCGCTCTTCTCCTAAGTAATAGACCTGAGCGAATCCTTCGTGGGTGAGCTTGGCGGCGGACCGGGCCTCGTTTTGAAAGCGCAACCGGATTTCGGTATCTGCTGCTTGCTGGGGCGGCAACACTTTCAGAGCGACGGCACGCTCCAGTTGAGTATCCCAAGCCCGATAGACGCGACCCATCCCCCCGCCGCCGATAAACCGTAAAATCCGAAAGTGCCCCACCAGATCCCCCTCGGCAAAAAATTCGACGGAGCCGGCAAAACTATCCGAGAGACTTTTGGGGGCACTTGGGGGCCGTTGACTGATCACCGTCGGCTGATTGTCGCCCGGCGGTGCCAATCGTGGCCCGGAGCCATCGGGCCGAGAACTCCCCGCTTGTGAGCCTTTCGGAATAGCGCTCGGAGTTTGCCCTAGGCTCAGCCGTTCGCTCATCTTTCGAAACCTTGTCCGACTTGAGAGAATCTTGCTCAAAAAGAATTCAAAAGAAGTTGATCGCCCTAACTGGATTCTAACCGTCCGCACTTTCTGGGTCAAACCTGCACTTCAGAGCAAGAGGTGAAAAGGGGCTATTAGCGCAATTGCTCCCCTTTTTTGTCTTCGTCGTGAGCGGAAAAACCTGAGAAGCTTCCCCCTAGCGATTGTTCCAGTTACCCGGCATCGGTTCCCGCGGAATTGAAGCCTTGCAGCGAATCTGTAAGGTCGGATCCGTGATGTTGGCATCAAATCCGAAATTCTTGTGCCCGATAATTCGCGGCCGAATTTGCAATCTCATTCCCGATTTCGAATGATGCATTGGGTTCGTTTGCTTAGGTGGTATTCGTACTGGGGTGACGAACTTTTGTGACGTATCGCCGCGACCGATTTTTATGCTTTTTTGGCGCACAAGTCTGACTGAGTTTTATATCGCCTGGAGAGATTTCGATGAGGCATCGCCCCCGATGGGCGTGGTGCCGACCGCGTAACTTGCGCAACCCGAAAAGATCTTAACCGGAAAAAATCGAATGGCCGTTTACCCATGCCGATCTCATCCGCCGGCAACAGGAGACGGAATCTTGCCGGAAAAAGGGGCATCTCAAGCCCGGGCGTTGTTTGACCCATCGATGGGCCTTTATAATCCAGCTCATGACATAATCCACCTCATGACATATGGTAGAGAGATGGGGGTCGGCTACGGTTTTCGCCCTGTGCATAATTGCGTTAGGCTAAATACTGATCGAATCAACTGCTTGGCGTAGTGGTGGGATTGCCGTGTGCAATCCGCTGCGGGTAGTTAACCATTGACTTGGAAGGAGTCGCGCGATGAGACGGCAGATTTCCCGACGGCGTTTTGTGCAAATGGCGGGTAGTTCAGTGGCGCTTTCCGCAGTGGCCGCAAACACGTGGACCATGGCGGCGCCGCTTACCGATGGGGCGCCAACAGCCGAAAAGCTCGGCTGGCGGTTGGGATGCCAGGCTTATACGTTCAACCGATTCACGTTTTTCGAGGCCCTGGACAAGATTGCTTTGTTGGGGCTTCGATATGTGGAGATGTATCCCGGCCAATCGCTCAGCCCGGATCGGCGGGATGTTCGCACCAATGATGGCATGCCGGCAGAGATCCGTCGCGAAGTCAAGAGCCGCTTGGCGGATTTGGGGATCAAGCTGGTGGCGTACGGGGTCACGGGGCTGCCGAATAATGAGGAGGTCTGTCGCCGGACTTTCGAATATGCGAAGGACATGGGGATTGAAACGATCGTTTCCGAGCCGCCCCCCGAGTCGTTTGATTTGATCGAAAAGCTGGTCGAGGAGTATCAAATCAATGTTGCCCTCCACAACCATCCGGAACCTTCACGATATTGGAATCCCGATACGGTCTTGGCAGCGTGTAAGGGCCGCAGCAAACGGATCGGTGCATGTGCCGATACAGGACACTGGATGCGTTCGGGGATCAACCCCGTGGAGGCGATCCGCAAATTGGAGGGGCGGATTATCTCGTTCCATTTCAAGGACCTAAACAAATACGGCAGGCAGGGAGCCCACGACGTACCTTGGGGGACCGGTCAGGCCGATGTACCGGCGATTCTGCGCGAAGTATATCGCCAGAAACTTCAGGCATTCTTTGCGGCCGAATACGAGCACAATTGGGAAAATAACGTGCCTGAACTAGCGGAGTGTGTTCGCTTCTTCGAAAAGGTCGCCCGGGAAATTGCGGGGGTTTGAAGACAGGATAGCTGGTTTCGCTCTGACTTCCCGCGGTTTCTTGCCGAATTCTGACAACACGATTTGCCACAAATTTCTGCCCTTATAAGCGGCTTGTGCTCGGGGAGGAGATCGACTTTATGCTCGATCCACCCGAGCCGCCCTTTTTCTCATTTCTTATTGCTTCTTTGTTATTGCTTCGAAGAATCCGCTTTCTCGCTCCTGGGTAAGTACAATCTCTTACCTACTCGTCTTTTGCCTTTTGTCCGAAGGTCTTTAATCGGATGCGTCTTTTCCCCGGCGTACTCCCCACCGTCATTTTGCCGTGACGGTGTCAATCATTTTGCCATCAGGACCAATAGCTTGTAGCGATCGTAAGTACTTGGTGCGCTCACAGGTATTAGCATGTCGCTTTTCGGGGGAAAATGTCTTCAGGTAGCTTGTCGCTGGGTGGGGAAAGACTCTACAAGCGGAGGAAGAGCCGAGCACGGTTTCGGCGAGATCGCTCCTCAGCCTCCTTCCTCACCTGCCCCGAACGAGGTAGCAGCGAACGAGGTATCAGGCCCCTGCGAAATGTCATGCTCATGTACTTCCGCCTTTACGCGCCCCAGACGAGAGCAAAGTCTCGCGACCGCCTCCGTCGCCTCCTTAGGGGTTGAGAGTGGGCATCCGAACTGCCGCGAGAAGATTGACTGTCTCCGCCCAAATGGAAGTTTTTGAGCGACCCCCTTGGAAGTACCTATCGCCGTTTGCACCTTGAACACGAAAAACCGGATCTGCTGAATCGAGGAAGGGCCGGAAACACGAGATCTGCGAATCAGAAGCGTTATAAGTTGCCCCATTATAAAAGGTTACGTTATCCGCAAGCCTTAAAAATAGCGTCTTAAATCCGTTTGAAAGGACACTTGGTAAATAAGAAATAGACGCAAGTATTTTTCATTTCGTAACTTATGGCTAAAGTTCTTGCCAGCTTTTTCAGCCTTCCCGGTAAGACAAAACCCGCCGTTCCCCCGTCTTGGCGCAACATGAAGCTGAATTTTTGTCTCCGCTAGCCAGCCTCGATGCACACCACCTAAAAAGGGGGATGTTTCGGCGCACACACCCCATTCGAGGGGTTTGCGCCGGGCGTGTGCAGCGGCTTTCCGGCTCATGGGGCCCGACATCGCTCGTGGGAGTTTGCTTCGGCCCCGCCACCCGCAAAACCAGTCTTGCTTGCGCTAGCAAAATGAGGGCGACAGGATCCCGGGGCACAAGGAGGCTATTCAATCCCCGGAATGAACCGATGGTCTGAAATCGAGGAAATCGCCAACTGAAGGAGGGTCGCGGGATGATGGAGGAGATCAAGCGATTGCAAGTTCCGGAAACCTCGGCCGATTCGGCGGGACTAAGTCAGGAATCTACCGAATCGTTCCAAGGGGGTCTGCCCCGTTTCACCTCTGAGCTGGCATCCGCCGAGTATGATGACCCAATTCATCAAAAGATCTTGGCCGAGGCGGAAAACCTCTTCAGCCAAAACCCGAATTGGGCGACGTTCTACCGACAAATCGTGGGGCCTGAAGGAGTGGTGCGAAAGTATTTCCCTTCGCCCGAGGCGTTGGCCCAGTTTCGCCGGACGGAAACGTACCTCAGAATCCAGCGGATGCTCACGCAACTTCGGGGAAGCCGACCCCGGGCCCGGCGGTGGGAGCCGGTCAAAGTGATCACCGTGCGGGTTCCGGAAAGCGTCCATGACGCCATTGCCGAAGAAGCCATGCAATTGAATGTCAGCATCAATAAGCTGTGTATCGCCAAGCTCTTGCAAATCATCGAGGCCGATATCTTGGAGGGAAAGCGGCAGCGTCGAAAAACCGCATTTGCAGCGCCGTTACCATCAGGGAACACGCAAGCCATCGGCGCTGATCCTGGCCGCGATAACGGTGCCCCGATGCTTGACTAACTGCCTCATTAGCACGCGGCGTAGCCCGGTCGCCGATAAGCATCGATCATCCGTGGTGCCTATCCGTTTGGAGGCGGACAGCCTTCTCTTGATCGTTTAAAAGCATAGATTTTCTAAGACCGGCGAGCTTAATGCGAGGGGAGATCTTGGTTAGAGGGGAGCTCATAATCAGAGCGGGGATCGTAAAAGCGGAACGAAAAGTTCGCTTTTCAAAGGACCTGGGACCGATCTCCCAAGGCCCGGGGATTCGCCGGTAGCTCAAAAGCAGATTTCCACCCGTGACTTCGTGCCGGCAAGCTTCGCCGCTAGCTCGACATTTCGGGCAAGTTGAGCAAGGTAAGCCTGGCGGGATGAGGCCTCGAAAAGTATAGATCGGTAGCGGGTTTGAAGTTCGGGGAAATGAATCGCCAAGGTTCGGGCGACAGCCGGCCAGACCTTCGGGCGGCGATTCAGCGCGTCCACCCAGATTCGCTTAACCTTCAACTGCGCGGCCGTTTCAAACAGTTCCCGCAAGCTGGGGACATCATCGGCAAGATACGGAGGTAGCGGGCCGAACATCACCACGGTATTCAGCCCAAGCTCCCTGGCATGCCGAAGCACGTCGAGGCGCTCGCGGGGGCTGGCAGCACCGGGTTCCCAGATCCGAGCCAAACGCTCATCTAATGTGGTGATTGTCACGCCGAGCTGGACAGGTTTGCCCACGAACAAATCAAAATCTCGGGAAACCAGGCTGCTTTTCGTGAGAATTCGGAGTTGGAAATCGCGCTCCAGAAGCAAGCGGCAACATTCCCGGGTCAATCGAAATTCGTTTTCCACGGGTTGCCAACCATCGCAGGCACTGCTCACGAAGACTTTTCCCGGGGGCACACGGCGCAGTTGCCGGTAAAGGGCCTCGACCGCATTCGCTTTGATATCCACAAACTTCCCCCACGGTTCCTCGTGGGGGCGGAACCGCTGCATAAACCGGGCATAGCAGTATCCGCATCCGTGGGTACAGCCGACATAGCAGTTGAGCGTGTAGTCACAAATCGAACTGCAATTGAGGATGGTTTTGCAGGTGATCGTTCGCAGCGCGATCGGAAACGAGTTGCTGTCTGAGGGCAGCTTGCCTCGACCATCATGCTCCGCGGCCCCGCCGGCCCCGACACCCGCGAGCTCCGCGGGCTTGGCGGCCTCAGGGAGGCGGAAATCTGTTGGCTGGAAAAGCCAGCCGCACTGCTTGTCCATGCTTCGTTTACCCCGGTACTTTAGGAACAAATGTTCATTAGGGCATTTTACGCCCTTTTTTTAGCGTAACAAGGCTTTCGAAGGTCGAACCAAAGGTTGTTCCAAGGGCTGAATCCATGATTAAAAAATGAGGAAACGAACTTGCTTTTACGACTTCTCCGGGGAACGGTTCAGAAGAAATATCAATGCCGTTGAAGACAGACAGTGACGTCAAAGAAGCGTGCCCTGCGTTAACGTGCGCCACGACAATGCATCGCGGAAAGGAAGCATAGGTGGCAAGCCCTGCCCGGTTCGGCGAGAATCAATGCCTCCCCGCAGCGAAACGTGGCGGATCGACGAGGCAACTTCCCGCAAAGCGTCCTAACCCCATCGGGTTTTTTGCGTTCCTTCTTGGGCCCGGCCGATGATCCAACTCTCGATGCCGCAATCGGCCAATTGATGGCGAATGCTTTCTGCGTAATAAGAGCTGACGACGAAGATCATGCCGATTCCCAGGTTGAACACCCGCTCCATTTCCGCATCTTCGATGCCGCCGAGCTTCTGGACCCAGGAAAAAACCGGTGGCACCGGCCAGGCTTGGCGATCGAGTACAAGCTCCACACCGTCGGGAACGACCCGAGCCAAATTCTCCAGAATGCCCCCGCCGGTGATATGAGCGATGCCGTGCACTACGTTCTTTACGCGATAATGTCGGAGGACGCTGCGGACGGCTTGGGTATAGATCCGCGTGGGCCGCAAGAGGACCTCGGCCACGGTGCCTTGAAGCTCCGGGACGTAGTCATCCACCTTCAGTCCCGCGTGTTCGAAGACCACCTTGCGAACCAGGCTATAACCGTTGGAATGTAGGCCGGAGGAGGCCAATCCGATGACCAGGTCGCCCGGCACGATGGACCGACCGTCGATGATGGCGTCTTTCTCCACCACGCCGACGCAAAAGCCCGCCAAGTCGTAATCATTGGGGCCATAGGTATCGGGCAAAATGGCGGTTTCGCCCCCTAAAAGCACACAGTCGGCCATTTGGCAGCCCGCGACAATCCCTGTTAAGATCTGCTCCAAAAGCACGGGATCATCTTTCGGCAGGGCCACGTAATCGAGGAAAAACAGGGGCTCTGCCCCACAGCAAAGGGCATCGTTGACGTTCATCGCCACCAAATCGATGCCGACGGTGTTATGGATCCTCGCCATGCTGGCCACTTTAAGCTTGGTGCCCACCCCGTCTGAACAGCCGACGAGCACCGGTTGACGGTAGCGGCGTGCGAAAAGGGGACTTTCGAAATCCAGTTGGAATAGTCCGGCGAACCCGTGTGCCCAGGGAATGACCCGGGGAGTAAAGGTGCGTCCGAGCAGACGGGGGAGTCGCTCCATTGCCTGACGATAGAGGTCCAAATCTACTCCCGCATTTCGGTAAGTTAATTTCCCCATGATTTTTCGACGTGCTGAAATCGTGATCGATCGCTCAAACCTGCCGCAACCTTGAAAGATCTGCCCCGCTTGTGTTGGTTCCCCCTCAGTACTGTGACCTGCATGTCGATGGCAACAGACATCTGCCCGGTCTGCGTCGGTTCCCCCCTCAAGCGGATAAAGTATTACGCGGTGCACACATCTACCCCGCCCGCGTCGGTTCCCCCGCCAAATGGCAGGGCACAATCGGGAAGGAAGCCGACAGGGTATTCCTTGTTGCTCCGCGTTGGGTGCGGGGCTTTATTTCCGATTCTTTTTGAAAAAATCTCCGACGCCTTTTCGCCCATGGGCACACGGCTTTTGAGTTTTCAAGACAAATGGCTGATAATCCGCGGTCTGGTCGCATCAGGGCTTCTTCCCCATGGAGCTTCCTTTTACCCCGAGAAGAAGTTCGGCGAAAGTCCCCTTTCCGGCGAGTATCGTGCGAAAAATGCGCAAAGGGCAAATTTCGGGCTTAAATCAATCTGCCGGGAAACTCTCGCCTTCGACGGAGGGTTGTCCGGCGTTGCACACCAGGATTACAGCACACCACGGTTACTTAGATTACAAATATGCCAATACTTAGATTACATATATGCCAAGAATGGGAATGGCTCTCCCTTTCTCCAGCGGGAGGCTGATAGTGTGTCTGCAATGGCGGAGGGATTCCGGCGAAAAACGTCCTTCGCTAAAGAAAGGTTGGGTCATATTGTGGGGTGGCAAGGCGGCTTCGCTCTCCTACGAATTAAGCACTATCCTAACGAATAAGGATATCGCGTCTTAAAGGAAAGTTGGCTTATGTTGCGGGGTGGAGAGGTAGCGTTCGCGGCATCCGGGGGTTGTTGCCGCCGTGAAAAGTAGCCTAGTACCCGTATGAAAAGAGGAGAAATCGCGAAAAATTGCCGCCCCTTTGCCCCGGTTGTTTCATCGGGCTAAGCAAGCCTTCGGGAGACGACATACCCGGGGCAAAGCATTACCGGATTGCCCGGCAATTGCAGCATTTGATTGGTACTTTCGCGATTTGCTCAAAAATCACTATTTTTCCTATTTTAATTATTTGACTTGACCGGCATACAACCGTTTTGCAAATTTAATGGATGAACTCAGGTTAACGGTCAATGCCTTTGCAAATCGCGTGAGTCTACGGCGTGTTTGGAGCCGGCAGGATGGGGCCTTGGAATGGCCCCGGCAAATTTTTGTTCTCTGTATTTACGCTGTATTTAGGCTCGAAGTTTTAAACTTTTGAGATCTAGCTTTGGGGAAAAGGAGCCTTCGGATGTACCATCTTGGCGGACGTACCTTCTTAGGGTTAAGTGTGTTGACTTTCTTGGGGTTGAGCATGATGGCGGGCCCGATTTACGCAACCCCGCCGGAATCCCCCGCCATTTCGACTTATGCCCCAGCAGAGGATTTAGTGGCTCAGTTTGATTACTACCTGGAGCGGCTTCAAAGCGCCGTAGCGACTGAGGCCGAATATAAGGACGTGACCGATCGGGTCGTCAAAGATGCCAGTACAATCGTCCTCATTGCTCTGGGATTAGGACTGCACGATTCGCCCAATAAATACAAGGCTCAAGCCCCTGCCATGGTGGCTGCGGCCCGAAAGCTGGTGGCGGCGACCGATTATGCGAGCACCAAAGCGGCGGTCGATGCCTTGGCAAGTGCCGCTAAGGGTTCAGGAGCCTCGGGCAGTCTCAAGTGGGATAAGGTAGCATCGCTCAAAGCGCTGATGGAGCAAGTGCCGCTAATCAATAGCCGCATTAAGCGCTACATGCGACGTTTCGAGCGGGAATCGGCGACCATCGCCGGCGATGCGGCGGCGATCGCCATCATCAGCCAAGGAAGTCTTTATAACGTGGATGAGACCGAGAAGGCGGACGAGGTTCAAAAGTGGTACGATGCGTGCATCCAAATGCGTGATGCGGCAGCGGCGCTGAACAAAGCTGCCCGGGCTAAGGACTTGAACGCGGCCAACGAGGCGCTTAAGGCACTGGCGAAAAGCTGCGACGATTGCCACATTGTCTTTCATCCCGAGGCCTTGGGCAAAGAACTGTAAAGCGCCGCGGCCCGGCATGCATAAGCCACCCATGATGGTTTGAAGCTGAATCGTTGTCGGCCGCTTCCAGGTGAACCCCTGTTTGCTGGATAAACCACGGCTTCGGTTCCGGACTGCGGTGCCGCCGGTAGCAACGAAGTTCAATCGATTCGTCAAAGCGACGCTTGCCCGAGGTCGTAGCGCGCGTCCAATGCGTCAAGATTTCAACACTTGCCCAAGGGCTTTTAGCGTTTTGCTGGGGCAAGTGGACAAAACACTTTTTCGTAAACCGCCTGAATGGCTGCCGCCGAGGGGCTTGTGTCCCAAAGGACCAGCCCGTAAGAGAGCGAAACCGGCTTGCCGGATTCCAGCGTGAATGGTTCGGAGGCAAGCCCCAAAGTGGCCGACAAATACGCGAACGGTTGCACCATGGTGAACCATGTGGCAGGATGCCGCAGATTGTCGGGATGCGAAAGCATGGCGACCGTGATCGTTTTGCCCGCCATTTCGACCCGATAAGCACACCAGGCGGAGCGTTTGCCGTTGGTCCCTTCGACGCCGGTTTGACCCTCGGCATTGAAGAATTGGCCAGTCTTATCCATCTGTTCAATGAAGCGGATTCCCAGACCATAGTAGGGCGATCCACTCAGCACCGCCTGCGATTTGCCGGCCGGAAGCTCGAGCTGTGACTTCCAAAGAACAAGCCGAAAATCGCCCACATCGCTGGGCAGGTCTTCGCTCGTCAAGGCATGCCAGGAAAGCTCGCGGTCTTCGAGAATTAAGATTTGGGAACGATCCGCATTTCGCCACTCGAGCCGCTGTTGGAGCCGGGCTTCGGCGCGAAATTTTCCGTTCTCGCGGTTGGCGGTGAGGACGGCATGAACGGTTCCTGCATCCAACTGATAGCCCGCCTCGGGGGATTCGGCCCAGAAAGTGACTCCGTCCACAGCGACGGCAAACATCAGGCCGTGGTGGTGCAGGTGGTCGACGGGTGCATCGCGCAGGATATTTATTCCCGCCGGCGTGGTCAGGGTGCGAAGATACGGTTTGCGGGGGTTGGGAGTGCGTTGATACTCGAAGACTACTCCAGCACCGTGGCGCAGGATCACCGTGTGGTTATCACTTTGAATACTGAGGGGAAGCTCGCCCGCAGTTTGGCCGCAAATCCGATTGCTTTCCCCTGCCAAAAGGCACAGCAGAAATCCGGCAAGAAGTGCGCCTCCTGTGCGAAAAAACTTTCGCTGCGATGAACGAGATGAATGGGGGCCGCCTCCGCGGGCAATGCCCCTTGCCGTGATTGCAGGACGGGGGAGACAAACGAACCGACAATCCTCCAAAGCACCAACCCCAAGATGCACATGCATGACTTTCCTCCTCGGAAACCTTGGTTACATTTGGAAGGGCAGCGTAATTGAACCGATTTCAGCAAAGTAGATTAAACTGAGCAAGAACCTAGTCTAATTCGGATGCCGCGGGGCGAAAACCGAGAATTATCGGCGATCGTAGGATACCGGTAGTGGAGGCGGTCTTCCGCCGGCAAAGCAGCGATCTTCGTTTTAAATTTTTGAGACTTTTGGCTTCGCGAACGAGTTGTTCATTTTGCATGGCCATAGCTACACAAGCGACCTCCTGAATTCGCAAAGGATACTGGCGTATACAAAGGATTCCGGCGCAGAATGCGAGGGTCATTCCGCCACAAAACGGCTAACTTACACGCGGCCTTTCGCCAGGTGTTAAGATCACGGCGGCGTCCACCTTTAGGCGTGAAGGCACGGAAAGAGGCCTAGACCTAGGTGGAAAAGCTGACGGCAAATACGAATGAATCCCCGTAAGCGAGCGAACGGTTTTCAGTTCCGTGGGTATCTTGTACGATGGTGTCACCAAGCCACGGTTCTTCGGCCCGGCGAGTGGGATCGAAAATGACAAGTTTTCCCCACGGTCGGTGCCCCCATTGAGGATAGGGGTATTTTGGGTTGACGCTGTTTTGAAGGGGCTCCTTTGCGTTTGCACGTTTTGGGTTTGAGCCCTCGATAGATCCCTGACGGCAGGTGAAAGTCGGTTCTGCGGAACAAGTTGTAGAAATCCTCAGGACTTATGAGCAGAGACGTAACCGGATAGGGCGGAGATCAATGAGCATACTTTGGGGGCAGCTTAGGCCCGGGCAAGATCGAGCGATGGCAAGCGGTGGGTGCGACCGACGCAATGATGCGCGTAAGGCGAGCGTGGGGTCAGCTTGCAAAACCATCTATGAAGTTTTTCTTGGGCTGGCGGTTGTCGGTGCAGTGTACTGGGGGGGGTGCAAGCCGGCAAGTCCTGTGAAAGCACCGGCTCCCGATGTACCGCCGCCGGGCACGCAGTTCCGTCTGGTGGTCGTGGGCGATCCCGAGTTAGCCAGTGCCATCGAGGTGCTGCGGGGAGAATGGAATGCCCAAAGCGGATGGGATTTTTCGGTGAAGACCTTGGATGAATCGGCGGAGCCGAAAACTCTGGAGGCGATTTGGACTCTGGCCGACGCCGCAGTGCTGCCCGTGGGATGGCTGCCGAGTGTGGCGACCGGTGATCCCGAAGCTCCGCCCCTTGCCGAGGTGCCCGCGAATCTCCGGGAAGCGGAGGGGGGCCCCTGGGGGCGTATTTTTGGTACCTTGCGGGTCCGAGAACTCACGTGGGGTAATCGGGCGGTTGCTGTACCTTTTGGATCCCCGGTGTTCGTACTTTATTGTCGAGAAGATTGGTTGGAGAAACTGGGAGAAAAACCCCCGCAAACTTGGGACGCTTATCAGCGATTGGTCCAGCGGTTGGCGGCGGCAAGGCAGCAAGCGGAGACTAATCTTTCGGCTGGTGGGGCAGCTTCCGACTGGGTACCAGCGCTGGAACCTTTGGCAGCGGGTTGGGCGGGACGGCTCCTCCTGGCGCGGACAGCTGCTTATGTGGCGCATCGCGAGCATTTCTCCACCTTTTTCGATATCGAGACGATGGAGGCATTGGTGGATCGGCCGCCTTTTGTTCGGGCTTTGCAGGAGTTGTGTGCGGCCGTGCGAGGTGCGGAAAGCACGGTTTTGACCCTCGACCCAGACGGGGTGCGTAAAGCTTTTTGGGAGGGCCGGTGTGCATTAGCCATCACTTGGCCCACTGCCTCAGCGGAAATCCAACTGCAAGAAACGCCACCGGAGGTGGTCTTTGCGGAGCTGCCCGGCTCGCGTGATGTCTTCGACCCGCGGAAGGCTCAGTGGCAAAAGCGCCGAGCGGATGAACCCATTCAGGTGCCGCTTTTGGGGGTTTCGGGGCGATTGGGGGTGGTGAGCCAATCGACTAGGTGGCCTGCCGCAGTTTTCCAACTTCTTTTTTGGCTTTCGGCAGACCGTTCTTGGGAAGTTTCCTCCAAGAGCCGGACCACAACGCTTTATCGCGATGATCATCTTCAAGATCCGCTGCGATGGGTAGAGCCGCTGCTGTCGCCGCAAGCCGCCCTGCAATATGCCGAGTTGACGCGGGAAACGCTGGACAAAACGGTTGCGATTGTCGCCGTGCCGTTGCCTGGTCATAACGAGTATTTGTCTATTTTGGATGATGCGGTCCGCAGGGCGGTGAAAGGTGAATTGTCTGCAGAAGCGGCACTTCGCGAAGCCGCAGAGGGTTGGAATGAGCTGACGGAGCGGTCGGGCCGCGATCGTCAGCGGCAGGCGTACTGGCAAAGCTTGGGGCTGGAGTAGATTCCGAGGGGCGAATCTGCCGGCGGCTTGGGCCGGAAGGTCGATTACCCCTAGGATCGCGACCAAAGATGGAATAAGATGGCTTTAGCTTCAGCCAGGCTTAGCCTGCGCAAGCTGTGCTTTGAACGATGGGTGCGAACCATGGTTGCATCGAAAGGAAACTTCGATGATTCGCTTGATATGCCCGAGCTGTCGGAGCCGGATTCATGCCAAAGATGAATTGGCCGGCCAACTCCGCCCGTGTCCCCAGTGCAAGACGCTGCTGCGGGTGCCCAGTCCCACGGAAACCGGCGATGAATACGTGGAGGCACAGGCCGTAGCCCCGGAGGCCGCTCCGGCCGAGTCGGTTGCCCCACCCTCTGCCGAGCAGGAAGGGTTACTGGCTCCAGAGGTACCCGACCGCCTGATTCGCACGAATTACTATTTGATTTGCGATCGAACGAAAGTGGTGGCGAACTGGGAAAACAACGGGCAAGGGTGGATGCTGAAAAGTGGGATGGGCTATGTCGGTGCCCGTCGCAACGAGGATCAATTGCCCAACGAGGGGGATTTTCAGCTCTTAGAATTGCAGATGGTTCAAGTGCCCGGAGGGATCCGGCTTGTCGGATTGATGACTTATCAGTTGGCCAAACGGTACGCTTTGCCGGTGCTGGCCCGGGGCGATAACGAGATCTTCAAAAAAATCACAGGTCCCGGTCGCTTGACCCGGGACCAAAAAGGGGCGGTCAAACTTTTTATCCTCAATAAGTTCATGCACTCTGTCTGGCAAGACGCGCGGGACGTGCTGGACTTTCTGTCCAGTGCGGATTACACCTCGCCGGGGGTTACGCCGAGCCAGTCGGGGGAGCCTCCTCCGCAAAACTAGGAATCGTTTCGCGGACTTTCAACCCCGCCCGGCGTAAGAAAGAGGCTAGGATCGGATAGCCCAATTCGGTCAGAATGGATTCCGGGTGAAACTGAAGACCCACGAGTGGCAGGACTCGGTGCTCGATGGCCATGACGAGGCCATCTTCAGTCTCGGCGGTCACTTCAAAGCAATCCGGCAGGCTGCTACGATCGATCACTAGCGAATGATATCGTCCCGCCTCGAAGGGACTGGAAAGACCCGCGAAGATTCCTCGCCCGCTATGGAAAACGGCGGAAGCCTGGCCATGCACCGGAGCTGGAGCGCGGATGATCCTGGCTCCAAAAACCGCTCCAATCATTTGATGTCCCAGGCAAACCCCGAGGATGGGGACGCGGGGATAAAGCCGCTCGATGAGCTGAAGCGACCGCGGCATGTCCTCCGGCCTCCCGGGCCCCGGCGATAAAACGATCGCTTCGGGGGGCGACTGCTCGATTGCCGCCAGGTCGAGTACCGAGTGCCGCACTACCTCCACCGCTTGTCCCAGCCGCCGAAAGTACCGGCCTAGGTTGTACACGAAGCTATCGTAATTATCGACAACTAGGATCATGCGCGGAGAATCATACCCGAGGAATCAATGGTGCCGAATCGATCCGAAAATACTCCGGTTAATGCCGTACCATAGTGAGCTGCTCAAAGTGCCACGTATCCACCTGCCGTGCAAGGAGAGTTGCTCTTCAGCTTATCACAAAAGCGAGTGGGGACGAAGCGGCACGAAAGGAGATTCGTAGTTTTCGTCGAGGATGCATCCCCAGGGCTTTACCGCGGGTTTCCTCCCAACTGAGCCCCCCGGCTGTCACGATTGTCCCTTGGAAGGATCCTCCGATGCCCAAACTCCGGCAATACCATGCGAGGCAGGCCCACGCAGAAAGAAGTCTTTCAGGCGGTTAAGGCACGGTGATTTGAGGAAATTCGACGCCATAAATCTGCGACAAAGCCTGGCGGGTCTGCTCCAAACCGAAATTCAAAGCGGTGGAATTGATTTCCACCTGCATCATAGCCATTTGAAACCGCCGGGCCGCGAGCGGATTGGCCACGCCGCGCTGTAAGTCAGCAATGAGTTGATCGAGTGCAGCTCCGAACTCATCGAGATGGTCTGCTACTGCATTCCCCGCCGCAGCCACTTGCTCCGCGACGTGGGAACGATCGAGATGGGAAATGACTGTACTCGCAGCCGCCAGCTCGGCCCTCAGCTGCGCCAAAGCCGCCAATTGCAAAAACGGATTGGGCGATTGCAATAATTCGGCAAGAATCTCTATTCGCCGCGCATGTTCCTGCATAATGGCGGCCAGTACGCTCCAAAATTCCGCGGTTTTGATCAGTGTTAGACGCAGGTTGGCTTCGGCCGGGTCATCGCCTGCCGAGGGTGGTCGAGCGAAGCCAGACCCCAAATATCGGGGACCTATTTCCTCAAAGTGAGTTTGCTGCAAAATCTGTCTCACGGTGGTCGCAGAGACGGCAAAATTCAGGTTCTCGCCCTCAGGCTGGCCCCAGGTGTTCCCCCCGAGGACTCTGCCGGCGGCATCCAAAAGAGGTCCGCCGCTATTGCCGGGCGATATGGCCGCGTCGGTTTGAATCCAACAGGCATCATCCCCATAGCGCAGTAGATGAAATCCACCTGTTAACTCTTTTAACTCGCTCGTCGTGCGGATGGAACTGACGATCCCGGAGGTCAAGGTTCCTTCTAGCTTGAAAGGGGCCCCGTAGGCGAAGACCTTTTCGCCCAATTGTGGCAGGCCGGTCCGCAATTCGAGTACCGCAGGGGGAGTATTCAATTGCTCGACGGCCAACAGCGCCAAGTCATACTCCGGCCGGAAGTAGCCGCGGCGGACCCGATACATCGTGTTGCTCCGGGTTTTGACGATCACGGAACTGGCGCTTTCCACCACGTGAAAATTCGTCAGAACAATGGGCGAGCCTTGCGAGCGGATGAAAAAGCCGCTTCCCTGGCCTCTGTCTGTAACTACCACCACCGTTGCCTGCTTTACTTGTTCGATCCAATCGAGTACTTCCGATTTGTGGGAACCAGTTTGACGCGAGCGTGGAGGTGGGGAAGAACCCTCATCTTCGGTTTCGTCACCGCTTTCCTGCGGCTCTGACCCATGGAAGGAGTCGGAGCCACCAATACTATCGGTAGAACCCCAAGAGTCATCTGCCGCGGTGCTATCTTCTGGATAAGATATGGTGTGGGGATCCGCTCTCCGGCCGGAGTCTACTGGTCCCACGATCAAAGCGATCATAAAAATAAAGATAGCGATCGCCGCTAGAATGCTTCCCAACAAAATTGCCATTATTCCCGGGGAGTATTTTGGACTTTCGACCTCCGAAGGTTGTATGGGGGGCCCGGGCCTTGTGGGCGGGGAAAGCACAATCGGCGGCGAATCACGAAGTGGCTGAGCAGTTACAGGGAGCGGCGGAATCGGAGGACCTAAGTGCGGGCTTAGGGGGCCGGTTGGGGGAGCCGGATTTGGGGGGCGCCTCTCGGCTTGAGAGCCGGCGGAAAGTTGGGCGCCGCCGCGGCTCGGGGCGGGGGCTGGGTTGTCCTCGAAGAGCTGATCTGCACCAGTGCTAACCTGAGGGGGACCCACTGTTCGCAGTCCGTTGAGACGCTGATTTGTTCGGAGATCCGCCCCTCTCGAAGCCATGTCAGCAGTTGACTTTTCGGAATGGGACCGACAACCCGGCCGGCGACCTTGACAAAAAATCTCGGCTCCGACATCGCCGTCTGCCCTCCGTTTGCGCTGAAAAGCTCGGTCAAAGAGTACGCCGCCAGATTTTGACCTGTCGCTAGCGCCGCCAACTGCCCCGCTTCGCTGCATAGCATTCAAACTCCAACTTCAGTCTAATCGTCCCTGCCGGCCCGGTCAATTAGGGCTAAACCCACGAGCTCATCCCCGCTCACCCACGCCGTAACAGGTTGGAGATGCTCCGAGCAAGCCGGTCAAGATCGAGGCGGTGGTAAACCTCACCACCGCATTGGTCCTTGCCGAATCGAAGAGGGATTCCCGAATCAATTAAAGAATGACTTCGTCGGAGTGCCGAAAAGCCGAGGCAGTTCGGCATCATTTCCACCCGTGCTCAATTGCCACAATTGAAGGGGACCCATCCCTGATAGACGAAGATCAGCCCCTTGTGGCGGAACGCTTTAAGGTGGGTTTGGATGGTAAAAGGTCGCGGAGCTTCGGGTGGGAGGGAGGGGATGGGTTGGTGGCTCCCGGCGCATTGGCGCGGAATAAACGCGGTCCATAGGATTCTCAAGCGGGCTCGACTGGGCGAAAATGTTTGCACTTCGCCTTCCCAGCCCTTGCCGTTTGTCAGGCGCATGTGGCACGCAGCGAAGGCGGTTGGCTTTCCGAGCACAAGAAGTCGGTTGCCTCGAACCTGGTTGGTTGCAGCCTTCCACGGTGGATTTTGCCTGTGGGGGTCACTCCGCCGGGGTTTACACGCACTCTCACTGTGGGTTGATTGCGGCGATGCTGATTGTCGAACAATTGGTCAAGCATTATCCGACCCGAAGCGGTCCCTTGGTTGTCCTCGATGGGGTCGATCTTCAATTGGAGGGCGGGGAGAACGTGGCCGTTGTGGGCCCGAGTGGCTCCGGCAAGAGCACGCTCCTGAATATTATTGGGGCGTTGGACCGGCCGACATCCGGTCGCGTCCTTATCGAAGGAAAAGAGATCGGCAGCTTAAGCGAAGGCGAATTGGCCGCGTTGCGAAATCGAAAAATCGGATTTGTCTTTCAGGAACATCATCTGCTACCGCAGTGTTCGGTGTGGGAAAATGTTCTTCTTCCGACCCTCCCGCTGGGCGGTGCCGGTCCGGAGGAAAAACGCCGCTGCTGGGAATTGCTCCAGCGGGTTGGCCTGGCAGAGCGAAGCGATCATCGGCCTGCCGAACTTTCCGGTGGGGAACGGCAGCGGGCAGCCATTGCTCGGGCCCTCATTAATCGGCCCATCTTGCTTTTGGCTGATGAGCCGACGGGAAACCTGGATCAAAACACTGCGATCCGGGTCGTCGAATTACTCCTGGAATTGCAGCGCGACTACGGCATGATGTTGGTTCTGGTTACCCATAGTGGGCGATTGGCCCGGAAAATGCAGCGAATCCTTGCTTTGGATAACGGCAGGTTGACCCCGCTCGATCAATCCGCCGGACAATCGCACGATTGACGGCGGCAAGCACCGGGTAACTCGGCAGAAGATCGTACCGTTTTTAGGTGGAGTTTAAGCCCAGAGGTGTGTTCTGTGATCATTAGCGGGTTGTAAAACACGAAACACGAAGGGAGAGCAAATCACCGGAACCCTTCGCGGCAAATCGCGGTCTTAACTTCGGAAAGATCGGCGGAGCGCCGGTTCGCTGAAGCACATTTTTTGACTTTTGAGCTGACGGAATTTTTTGACTTTTGACCTGGCGAAAGGCGTTCCGCCTGGTTACTTCCCAAGAACCAAAAAATCGCTCGGTACATAGGAAATACCATGCGGATTGCCGAAACGAAACTGCCGGAGCAGACTCGGGCTATTTCCTCGGTTCGGTTGGTCGGCCGATCCCTGCGATACTTTTGGCGAATTCACTTGGCCGTGGGGCTCGGTGTGGTGGTGGCGACTGCCGTTTTCGTCGGTGCGTTGGTCCTCGGGGATAGTTTGAGGGAAAGCCTCCGGGCATTGGCCCTGAGGCGCTTAGGTCCGTTTCGAGGGGCTGTGAATTCCGCCAGGCTTTTCCCCCGAGCGACGGTCGATCGGTTGGCCTCCGATCCGCAATTTAGCCGCTACTTTGTCAAGGCGGCTCCCGTGGGGGTCTTTCGGGCCAGTATGAGAGTGGAAAATGGCCGCCAATCCGAGCAAGGACCGATCCAACTGAACGGCGTCCAGTTAATTGCCTGCGATGAGCGGTTCTGGCACCTTGCGAGTGTCCGGCCGCGGAAGTTGCCTGGCCCCCGCGAAGTTATTCTTTCTGAAGCCTTGGCGGAGCGGTTGGCGCGGGTGGATCCTACGGGTCGAGCACCGCGCATAGGGGATCGGCTGCTGGTTCGATTGGCCTTGGCGGGTCCGATTCCGACCGAAAGTGTGCTGGGCGACAAAAAGAATCTGGTTGGCCTGCTGAGCCTCGAGGTCATCGAAATCCTTCCGGATCGCGAGCAGGTGCAGTTTTCTCTTGCGGCCAGTCAGCAGCAGGTTCTTAATGCCTTCATCGCTCACGAGGCTTTGGAAAGGCTCGACGTGGAGAAGACTTGCAACCTGATTCTGGTTGCACCGCGCAAGCTAGAGGCCGCAGAGGATCCTCCCGCGGCGAGGATTTTGGAGGATTTGCTCCGGGGGTTCGCAACGGAATTTGGGCTGCGAATCGAGCAGACCAGCCGCGGCTATTTTAATCTCACCTGCGAGATGATGCTCTTCCCTAAACCTCTTGAAGAGGAGATCCTGACGGCCTTATCCGGTTTGAAGGTTCAACCGGTACTCACTTATTTGGCGAATCGGCTTGTTGCGGTTAGCCTGGGAGAGCCGGCCGACAACCCGTCAAAATCGCGTGATGGCGCGACGCAAGCGCTCTCCGTGGACGGGCGTTTTATCCCCTACTCCATGATTAGTGCCTTGGAGCTTACCGACTGGAGCAAGGAAGCTCCGTTAGGACCTCTCCTAACGGTGGAGGGGAAACCCCTCCCGAGTATTCCCGATGGCAGCCTGGTTTTGAACGACTGGGCGGCGGCAGACCTCCAAGTGGGGCCCGGCGACTGGGTCGAGATGGAATACTTCGATCCGGAAAGCCCTACCACTCCCCTGACCGAAAAGAGGGTGCATCTTCCCGTGGCGGCCGTGGTTCGGCTGACGGAGGCAGCGGCCGATCCGCTATGGACTCCGCAAGTGCCGGGAGTGACCGAAAAGGGATCGATTCAGGACTGGGAGGCCCCCTTCGAACCGTTTCATCCGGAATGGGTGCGAATGGGTCCGGAACCTGGCCCCGGCAACGACGAAGACTATTGGGACCGCTTCGGCACCACCCCCAAGGGCTTTGTGTCCCTGAAGACGGGAAGGTCGCTTTGGGGAAGCCGCTTCGGACAGACGACATCGTTTCGCATTTTGCCGGAAACGGGCTTGAGTGTGGAAACACTGCGAGAACGACTGCGGATCAATCCTGCCAGTCTCGGGCTCCAGGTGCTCGATCTTCAGCAGGAGGCTCTTCTGGCCGCGGAAGGTACCACTGCGTTTGCCGGATTATTCTTGGGCTTTAGCTTCTTCGTCATCGTATCGGCTGTTATTTTGATCGTACTTACGATCCGGTTAGGTATCGATCATCGGGCAGGTGAGATGGGGCTCCTTCTTGCACTGGGTTTTCCGCGAAAACTCGTTTTCCAGCTCATTTTGCTTGAAGGGGGATTGGTCGGCCTGGTGGCGGCGGCATGTGGGGTACCGGTCGGGATTCTTTATGCCCAAGGCTTAATTTGGGGATTGCACACCTTGTGGCTTCCCGCGATCGGTCGCGCGTTTGTCGAGCTTTCCCTGCGGTGGGAGTCGTGCCTGGTGGGTTATTTGGCAGGTTGGGGCGTTAGTTTGCTTGCGGTTTTTTGGGCTTATGGGGGCGCTCGTCGATTGGCTCCTATTGAACTGGTGCAAGGCCGGCTGGAGCTGTCGCGTTTGGAGCGAGTTTCGCGAGTAAGCCGCTGGCTTGCCGGGGTTTGTCTGCTGGGGGCGGTGAGTTTGGGGCTTTGGGCCGGAAGCGCGAATCTCGGTTTGGAGCAACGTGCTTTAGCCTTTTTTGGGGCCGGCGCGATGGTCCTTACGGCCTTCATGCTGGAACTGGGCCGACGGCTTCGGTTGGCCGGAACAATACAGCCCACAGCACCGCCTTCACCGGATTTTTGGCGATTAGCTTGGATGAATTTGACGCGAAATCCGCAGCGGACCACTGCCACCGCCGCGGTGCTCGCATCGGCAGTGTTCGTCATTGCCGCCGTCAGTGTATTTCGGGTCGAGCCGGCACAATGGGAGCCGGGTTCCCATTTGGGTAGTGGTGGTTTTGCTCTATACGGAGAAGTGGATCTACCCATCTTAGCGGACTTATCCACCTCGGAAGGACGGCGGCAAGCCGGCTTGAAAGAAAGCGAACTGGAAAAGCTCGCCTCGCTGGATCTTGTTGCGTTGCGGGCCACCGAAGGAGATGACGCCAGTTGCACCAATCTTTACAAAACCCGGCGCCCACGACTGGTGGGCGTACCCATGCGCTTACGGCAGGAGGGAGTGTTCCGGCTGCGGCCTTGGGTTTCCTGTGCGGCGGAGGAGCGCGCGAACCCGTGGCTTTTGATGGATCGGCAACCGGCTTCTGCGGACCCGGTGCCGGTCGTCCCCGCAATCGTCGATTATGCCACGGCAACTTATGCTCTGCATTTAACCCCGGGCAAACGGCAGCACCTTGAGATTCAAGATGCCTGGGGCAATCCCCTGCGCTTGTACGTGGTAGCTGTACTAGAGGGAAGTATCTTCCAAGGAGATGTCCTCATTCGGGAAGAGGACCTGATCCGCTGTTTTCCCGAAACGACCGGGTACCGAATTCTTCTCGGCAGGTTTGTGCCGACGGCGGGCGGGACCACGGCTGCCGGGGGCTTGCCCATGGTGCAGCGCACGCTTCAACAGGCATTGGCCGATTACGGTTTGACGCTGGAAAGCACCTCGGAACGACTGGCTCGATTCGCCGCCGTGCAGAATACGTATCTTTCAACCTTCCAGATGCTTGGAGGTTTGGGGCTGCTGATGGGAACGGCGGGTCTTGCGGCGGTACAGCTTCGCAATGTTTACGAAAGGCGGCGGGAGTTGGCCATTCTGCGTGCTTTGGGCTTCTCGAAGTCGTTCCTCGGAAGGCTGCTTTTTCTGGAAAACGTCGTGGTGCTTTCGCTCGGTTTTTTGGCGGCCTTGGGGGCCTCGGCAGTCGCTGTCGGGCCGAATCTAACAACGGAGAGCGTAGGGTTACCGTGGAGGCAGTTGGCCGCGATTTTCGGATGCATTCTTTTGGCGGGAATCGTTGCCGGGGTTGTGGCCGTGCAGCGGATGCTTCGGCTTGAGCTTCTGAGAGCTTTGCGGCGCGAATAGTTCCGTATTTGCCCACGGAGCGAATTTGCCCCAGGGGCGAATTCGTCCCCGGGCGAAACCATTAGGCTCAGTTCCAAAAGGTGGTGACTAGTGCCCTGCAAGTGGCGGGATCCTGCGGGGATGACATTTCCAGCGGCCCAGCTAGTGCTCATTGCCCGGGCACGGGATGTTCCCCGCGGGGGATGCATTTCATTCCTGTAGATGTCAAACCTGTAGATGTCAAAAAAGCCCCCCAGTTGATGGAAGGAATCGGTGCCAACAGCCGGCCTTAGACGAGCCCTTAAGTACCCTTGAAATTGCGCCTGGGAGGATTCGAACCTCCGACCTACGGTTTAGGAAACCGTCGCTCTATCCTCTGAGCTACAAGCGCTACGGCATATGGCTTTCCGCTGACGACCGATTACGGCTTTCCCCCGATGAATACGCTCCGATCTATCCGTCGGTCCTCCGCTAAAATATGAACCCAAATAGACGAAAGGTTACAATTTCACTTCAACTTCGCTTTAATGTAGCGTCATTGCGCCGAGATGTCATCCGCCGACCAATCCAGTATCAACATTGAAGAAAATTGGCTTAATAGCTCGCAACGCTCCCCCCCAAACAACTTCCTCCCAACACGGGCTACTTTACTCAGTCGGATCCACCTTTCGCTGCTTTTTCGGTGAGCGTGAGGCCGTGAAGAGTCCGTCTTTCGTAGTTACAACCAACGATGCAGACACTATGGAACCATCGCAAAAAGGCAACTTGGACCAACCGGAAAAAAGCAAGTTGTCAATTCTTAAGCCTTTCCGAGTCCCTCCGCCGTAAATTCGTCCCCCGGTGGCCGCAAATTGCTCCGCCAATTTACCGAAAATCCGCCTTCTTTTCAAAGGACTGCACGCTGCCCAAACCCTCCATTTGATTACAGCCGCAGCCTTGTTGAAAGGCTAAACCTCCACATTCCTCGGCCAATACTTTCACCACGGGGCTGCACACTTCCGGCTCATAAGCTTTCCAGAAGGTGCAGCTTTAACCTCAAACCGCAAACGGAATTGCCATATTGTCGGCGTAATATCTTGCAAAACAACGAGGTATCTGTGATCCGAAAGGTGCGGTTTTCCTGCGTTCGCTAAGCTCTGGAAGGACCGTTTTCCCGGTGTTTTCGCCTATTCTTGCCGGTGCCCTTTACGGTTTGAGTTTAACGGCACACCTCGTTTGGGAGGCGTATTGATAAACGATCCTTCTTTTCACCCATCCTCCGGAAAAAACCGATGCCGCCAAGGCCTACTCCGCTGGTTCGACCACTTCGATTTTCAGTCGTCCCAGGGCATTTAGTGTCGGCAGAAGGGCTGCCAGGGCGGCGGGGCCTTTCATGCTGCTGGTGGCCATCTTGAGATGTCCCACACCGATTCCCCCCTGGCCCAAGGTGGCATCTAAGGGGTACCACCGTCCTTTGATAAAGACCTCCGTCCACATGTGGTAATAAAACATTTGATCGCGATACACTAACCCCACAGCGACCCTTGCCGGGATGCGGCGGGCCCGGGCCAATGCCGCCAAAAGAACCGCATGTTCCGTGCAGTCCCCTTGTTGGGAGTCAGCTACTTCTGCGGCCGTCGCGAATCCCACCCGATAGTTGCTATGGCGAATAAACCGGGCCACCAACTCTTCTAAGGCGACTGAAATCGTCCACGGATCCTTTTCGTCATTGGCCACCGATTTGGCCAAGGCCTGAATCGCGGGGTAATCGCTTTGGATGAAGCTATTCGGTTCCCGATCGTCGTCGGTTGCGGGATCTTCCGGTGCGGCCGGATTGCCCCCGCCGTGCCCCGGACGCACGGAGTAAACGGTCACCTCCACCATATCGGGAGCAACCGGCCGTACTGCCTGGTTAAAGCCTGTGGCAAATAGCCGTGCGGGATCGCCGGACTCCAAGCGAATCCGATAGGTCAACTGCTTTCGGTGGTGCGGCGCGGAAATGGGTCGCTCCAATCGTATTGCCACATCCTCTCCAAAATCAAAGTTGGCGGGGACTGTGTCGGCCAATGCTTCCTCCTTGCTCACCCGGTAAACCTCCAACTGGAGCAGATCGGTCGTGCTTTTGAGCACTTGACCTCGACGATCCGCCCACAGGCTACCGGTCAAATCCAAGCCACCCGGCGCCGTTGTGCGGATATCGACCCGCAGAAGTTCGTAGATTCCTGTCGTCAATTTAACGGGTTCGAAATTCCGGGCCCAAAGCTCTACTTTCGCTACCACGTTCAGAACGGGTAGCAAGCAATTGATGATTCGGTGTTCGCCGGGTTGCATCGGCTGTTTTTCCAGGGAAAATTCCACCGCTCGGAAACCGCCGTAGTCGGGCCGCCAATCCAATCGGGCCTCCTCCCGCCGGCCGAGTGTCACCGTTTCGAGGAAAAGTGTATCGCCGCGGACCTGCCCCTTGAATTCGATGGGCGAAAGCCCCTGCTTTTGTTGGCCCTGGAAATGGAGCAATTGCCCTTCGAGGTTCTCCCAGCTTTCTAAGACGAGCTCTTGAACCAACTTTTCTTTGAAGCGCAATAGCTCAAAGACCTGATGCTGGCGGATATAACGAACGGGCTTTCCATCAAGCAGCCGCTCTTCAATGACCGCATGTTCGTACCCTGCCTGCGAACCACCCACCAGGCACAAATCCCACGTCTCTTGCCGGGAAGCCGGCAGGTCATTCGGCGAGGGAGCTTCGCCCGGCGTGGAATCGCGGTTTTCCTCCGCAGATGCCGCCCCGGAGCCCTGCGAAACTTTCGGCTCCGCCTCGCGGGGCTTGAGCTGGCTTGCCAGCCGTGCGGCTAACTCTTCATCTTCTGTAATATCCGCGGGGGCTTGCTCGGCGGGCTTGGCGGTTTCGACCCACTCGGGGGCAGATTCACCGACGTTTGATGTCGGCATTTCGCGATGTAAGTTCGGCCCCGCCGGAGCGAAACAACCTGAGCTAACTCCTGCAATCAGGCAAATCAGTCCTGGGAATAACACCCGGACCAACACCGCGATGGGTTCCGCGCGACAAATTGCGATTTTGCCACGATAAGCCCCTGAACCCGCAGGTAAACAAGGGGTCCGCGGCTTTAACACACGCTTAACTTTTCTCGATGCACTATCCCAAGCAAGAAAAACGTGGAACATGACGGCAAACCAAATACTGCTGGAATTGACGATCCCCGAGAAAGGCTATTTTGGCGTCTGCGGCAACTCATTGTGTTTGAAGGGCTAAACGTCTCCTAAACCGAGGCACCCTCCGAGGCATTTCCGAAAATTTTACGCGATTTGCAGTCTCGGGGGGATTCGAGAAGTGATTCTTGCTGGCTTAGAGCCATTCGACTTCCACGGCTGCCCCGTAGCGTGCGGCAGACAAATAGGCACTGTAGATCGTCGAAATGGCGTCGGCGGCCAAGTGGATATCGCTTTCCAGCGGGTCGCCGTAAGCGATCGTGCGGTAAAAAGCTTCGATTTCCTGCGGATAGCCGGTAAACCAATCCTCATCGGGCGAGGTACAAGTCCACCCTTGCTTTGTGCCAATTTTCTCTACCGTGTAGATATCCCGGAAATACTCCTCTCGCGGGTTGTAGGTGAGCATGGCCGTATTAGGATTGATATTGCAGATCGTGCGGTGGTTATTGGCACAAATCTCCAACCAGTTGTGAATTCCGCCCAAAACAATATCCGAAGCGAACACGGTAGCTAGTGTGCCGTCCTCGAATTCGACATGGATCATCGAAAAGTCGTCGATGTCGTAGTAGTCACAGCGAATGTGCCCTAGATCTTGAAACGTGCGCAACCGGGTGATGGCATGCGTGCGTGCCGTGACGGTTTTCGGCCGAATGGGTTTGCCGAGCCTCGTCCGACCTTCCACCCGTTTGAGATACAATGCTGCCGTCAACGGGTGACATCCTTTCCCGATTAGCACGCCTCCGCCGCAGCGTGCCGCATAAGCATAATCTCGCGAATGCGAGCCGCTGTGGGATTCCTCGCCGTGAATCCATAAGATTTGCCCCCGCGTTTTCTCGAGGATTTCTCGCTCCTTTTGAACCGATGGGGCGTAGACCCAGTTCTCCGCATAAAGCAGCCGACCTTTGCTTCGCTTTTCGACCTCCATGACGCGGCGGACGTTCTCCAGGGCTACCCGGCGTGCCAATTCCTTATCGGCCCGGTCCCAATGAAAATCGGCAGATCCATCGCCAAAATAGCCGGTTAACGGTTTCTCGCAGATGACATAGCGATCCCGCTCCAAAGCCGCCATGGCGATCGGCACATGGGTCACCGGAGGGGTGCAGATGTGAATGCACTCAACTTCTTCAATTAAGGGTTCCAACTTGTCGAAAAAACGAATGCCCCGCTTGGCCGCGTACGCTTGTCCTCCTTCCGTGTCGATCGTGTGAACCCCAACCACCTCGACATCGACCGCAGCCACCTTGTGAATGGCCTCGTAATGAAACGTGGCGGAAAATCCTGCCCCGACGATCCCCGTGTGAATCGTTTTCTTTCTCATCGCGTGCTAGTCCTTTCCGGAAATAGCAAACCAAGGGAGGTTGGAAAAAGCTCGCCGCAGCGCTTGCCACCAGAGGGGTTGACGGGCAAGTTGGCCTATTAATCGGTTGACCGGTTCCCGAAAATTCGAGCCGCTCAGAAGGACTTCATTCTTCCGGTCGCCCTAGGGAGCTCCTCGTGGAGAAACCTTACCCGGAGCAATCAAAAAGGCTTTCTCAATAGGGATCAATAGGGATATAGCCCCTGCAATTTGCGCGATTGCAGATCGGGTAAGCTGTACTGAATCGTCACCGGTGTGCCATCCACTTGGATGTTTCCCAACTTTGGATCCCAAACCCAGGTCCACTGGCGGAGTTGATCCCGGGGCATTATGATCCGGTGGATGACCCGGGTTCGCCGCTCTTTCACCCAGCCGCCGTATTTCCACGTATATTGCCAGATCTCAAACCGAAGCGTGGCAGCGCCGGGCATCTCCGCTTCGTAGCTGGTGGGCAAATCTCGCAAAAGCATCATCAAGATTCGGACCGCCCTGGCGTCCCCACCCAAAACCAAGGGAACAACTTTGTTCTCATAATGCCGTGATTGAGCGATATCCTTTTCGATCCACTTCCGAGCTTCCTCATCCTCCACCGGGTCATCGGGAGCGAAAAACGGATCAAACTCCAAAACGGGGGCGAACGTCCATCCCTCGATTCGTACTTTCGGATTCAGAAGGATCACAAGCTCGTACCTGCCCGTTGGGAGTTTGTCAAATACCCATTGATCCGCACCGGATTTCCGAGCCGTTGCATCCACCTCCGGCACGTCGATCTTTGCCTTGGGGTTGACCGGCCGCCGCAGACTGCCGTCTGCATCCCAGCGTTGAAAAGCCCCCACAAAAGCGACTTCACCCGTGCCGGAAATCTCTAGGACCAGTTTACCCGCCTCTGCAAACTCCGGCACGCCCCCCCCGATCAAGCTTCCCGCCAATACCAGAACCCAAAGCCGCATTTTGTTCCGATTATTACGATTGGCGAAGCATTTCATATCAATATCCCTTCTAAGCAAAAACCCCAGATCGGCATTGCGTCAGAAAACGACTGTTTGCAGCGTTTGCGGTTTTGGTTTCCCACACCTTGCGGCTCCAGCAATTCGACGATCTTCCGATCAAAGCCGGCTTTCCGGAGCCCGGTCTCATCGATCGGTTGCTCTTGCCCCGCAAATCGCGGATCAATGCCACAGCTAGATGCTTCCCCGAAGCGGATTCCAACGAAAAGCTTAAGGGGAAGCGATTAATGACCTTTTATTTCGATCCAATGCATTCCTTTCTTTTCGTCGAATACATTCGATTGTTCTCATCGAATACATTCAATGCGGCCAGAGATCCAAGACATGCGGTTCAGCTAGCTCAGGATGCGCAACTTCACTCAATCTGCGCCATGAAACTGCAACCTTAATCGCTGAGTGCGGATTCCTTTTGCCTGCGAGGAAGAATCCTTATTGGCGCGTTCCTGTGCCACGGCCGACGGCACGTCCCTCCAATTGGTCCAAGAGTGATTTGGCTTCCGGTACCAGGGGGCTACCCGGGTATTCGCGAACAAGTTGACTCAGTAGCGCGATTGCTTCTTCTACCCGCTTTTGTTCCAGTCGACAACGGGCCGCCAACAAGAGCAATTGATCCACGTGAGGCGAGTCGCGGTTCACGGCCAAAAGTTGTTCAGCCAGGGCTACCGCTTGAGGATAAAGCTTTCGCCCGCGCCAATATTGGGCGAAAAGCAGTGTCAAATATCCGTCGATTTTGTCGGCGGGAAACTCTCCTTCCCATTGCCGGAGTTGCTCCGCCGCACGTTCCCACTGCTGTGTTTGGAGGAATTCCTCCGTGGATCGGCTATGGGCTCCCTGCCAGGCAATCCGCTCGATGTAGGTCCGCGGGCTTTCCAAAAGCTTTTCTGCTTGCAGATAGCGTTTTCGCGATGCTTCCCCCTCACCTAGGGCCGCATGATAGTCGCCCCAAACCCGAGCCAATTTCGAGGCCACCGGACCTCGAGTGACCGAGGCCAACCGACTGCTTGCGCTCTCCAGCCATTTCTTGGCAGCCTCGCGGTTGAGTAGGTCATTCAGCAGAATATCGGCCGCTTCGAGCTCGCACTCTCCTTTGAGCTCCTGTTGGGCTATTCGATCGGCTGCCCCCAACCAGATCCGACTGGCCGACTCGGAATCGCCCAGGAGGTTCCGCGCCATGGGGCCGATCAATCGAGCCAGAGCCAAAAGTTCTTGGTCCCCTTTAGCTACCGACTCGCCCAGAAATGCTGCTTGACCGGCGGCGACAGCACTGCGGAAATACTTCGTGGCTTCCGACCACTTCGCCGCCAGGTCGCGAATTTGTTGGAGCCGCTGCTGAGGCGAAAGTTCTTCGCCGGGTTGTTCCGGCGGGGTTGTCTGCCCCTGTGCGTCCCTGGGTGGGGCCAGGATCAAATTCGCCTTCCACTGAAAAGCCGACACAAGCTGGCGTAAAGCAGCAGCGTCGAGTTTAGTCGCATCATACGTTGCAAGTACCGGCAGATAGGTGTCGATGGTCGGCAAAGTTTGCGTCTTTTGTTGTCGGCGGGTGGCTACATAAGCGTAGGGATCCACCGAAATTCGCTGTACGATCTCCGTTCGATCCGCCCCCCGGCGAAACATCAAACGCACGGCGTAAATCCCCGGGCGCAAATACACATGGAAAGGTTTGGGATCTTCACTGGTTTGGCCGTCCCCGAATTCCCATGCCGCCTTCCCTCGGGCAAAGAGCCCCTCAGGCGAGGTATTCACAAATTGCACGCCCACCAGCGGCTGGTCATTATCCGGTAGAGGGACATCTCCTGTGACCTCGAAACGGAACTCCGGTAAAAGCCGCTCCTTTCGCGAGGTGGGTGGCCCGGGATCTACCCGACCGATGGCCCAGGTCCGGAATGCCTCGCCAGGAATTGCCTCCGGTTTTGGCTGGCTCCCGGCAGGCGAGAATTCCCACGCGACAACCATGGTGGCCGTCGGTCCGGCCGCCGCATGGTAATATTCGAACCGATGCGGGCCTGCTTCCAGCCGAATATCGCGCCGCATCCCGGGCCGAGCCACCCGCTCCGGACGGTGCCGGCCCGGGGCTTCCGCCACCAGCTTGCCGTCGATCAAAAGAAAACTACAGTCCTCGCTGGAAACGTAAAACCCGTAAGTCCCAGGATTAGAAATATGCAGATAGCCCGAGTATTTGCTGAAAAAAGGCTCCGGTCGCGGTGACACGGGGTTATACCCGTGCAAAACCCCTTCGACGTAATCCGCACCGATCGGTTCGGCGGCCTCGAACGCCTTTCGCACTTCCTCGAAAGACCACAGATTGACCTCCGAGTATCGGCGCGCTTCAAACACGAGGCCATCGCGGTTGGTCCAGGGGGCCAAAGCACTTTTCTCGGGGGGTGCCCCGCCGTAAAGAACCACGTATTGGCTTTCTCCAGCTTGAGTCTCGAACGCGACTCGGCAAAAATCCCCAGGACCCAATTGCAATAGCCGCGTCGGAACTGGCCGCAACCGACTGGTGGCCACGAGCACGTTGGTTCCGTCGGGACGAATCTCCCCGTGGTGGTAGAACTCCACCACGACGACCGAGAATTTCCGATCCGCGGGTACCTGAATGGATCGCTGAGCGTTGAACTCGGTCCCGGCACAGCGAAAAGACTGCGCAAGTGCAGCCCGGTCACAGGCTTCGGGATTAATGAGAATCGTCCACGTAATCCACAGCAGGATAGGCGGCAGAATTTGAAGCAATGCCTTTTTCATAAGAAGGTCCGACGGTGCAGCAAAGGGTTCCGTTGCTGAATAGGCGCTTTCTAACTACGCTAAAAGTACCGACCGTTCACTGATTCAAAAGGTGACTTCTGAAGTCGGCAGCCGAAAACCCGAAATGATGGAAAGCAAATTAAAAGCTTAAGGCAAAATTCCGCGTCGTTATACACCGTAAAGTTTACATCAGCTTTAAGAAAATTTACCCCTGGGCAGGCGCGACCAAATGTTTTAGGGTTTCCTGCATTTGGGTTTCGTCTAGCGAGAATACCCGGGCCAATGTCCCCATTTAGCCCTAAAATTTATAGCTGAATATTGCCGCGGGTTTTCGCAGGAGGTAAACCCAAAACATGACAAAAAAGCCAAGATAGGGGAAGATAAGAAAGATTGCCAAAGCTGAAACCGAATTGGTCGCCCAATTGTGACGATTTTTGCACATTTGAGGTTACAGATTTCCTGTAACCTCATTCCTGTAATCTCAAAGATTAAACCTTAAACGCGCGAAGCGAATTACCGGGACTGCTCCCCAACTTCATCCCTTTGTAGCCAATTAGAAGATGTGCCAACCGTTCTTAGTCAACTAGAAAATGTGAAATTGGAGCAGGTGATGCTGCCCGATTACGGAAAAACTAGATTTCTACCAACTTCGGCATTTTAAGTGTTTCAGGGGGCCAAAGTTTTTGACAAGTTTTGGCATCCGGGGAAACTTGTGGATAAAGATCGAAGAGAACTTCTCCGTTGGCCCCGAGTGTGTTAAAGCTCAATGGAAAAGATTAGAAAGTTCAAATCAAAAACCATGTAGCCGTTGAACTCTTCCTATCTTTTCCAGATTGCTTGTTTTTGCAACGATCATATTTTGCATTCGATCATTTTTCCATTTGATCATATATGTTCCATTCGATCATATATGTCCCATTCGATCATATATATTCGCCGCATTCAAAAGGCGCCTGGGAGTCAAGCACGGCGGAGAAAAGGCAAGTTTGTCGGCGGCCTAAGGGTAGAAATTTAAATCAAACGATTATTTACGAATACGAAGGTGTATAGCTAACCCTTAAAGGAGGCACTCATGTCGGGCACCCCTCAGACAATCGCCCCGCAATTGTCTCCCGAGGAAGCGGTCCGGAGGATCGCCCAGGCCAGAGAAATGTTGTTAAATGAAGTGCATAAAGTGATCATTGGTCAAGATGAAATGATAGAGCAGATGCTCATCTGCATCTTTGCCCGCGGTCACTGCTTGACAATTGGTGTGCCTGGCTTGGCCAAGACATTAACCGTGTCGACCCTCGCGAAAGCGCTTCATTTAAAATTTTCCCGGATTCAATTCACCCCCGACTTAATGCCGAGCGATATCACGGGCACGGAGATCATTGATCAGGATCCCGTCACTGGGCAGCGACAATTTCGCTTCGTCAAAGGACCCATCTTCGCCAATATCGTGTTGGCCGACGAAATCAACCGTACGCCTCCGAAAACCCAAGCCGCTTTACTCCAAGCGATGCAGGAGTACGAAGTAACTTCGGCGGGGAAGACTTACCCGCTGGAGCTTCCCTTTTTCGTCATGGCGACCCAAAACCCCATCGAGCAGGAAGGAACCTACCCGCTACCGGAAGCCCAATTGGACCGCTTCATGCTTTCGATTCACATCGGCTATCCGAGCCGCGACGAGGAGCGGGAAATTGTGATCTCTACCACCCAGCCGCAACGGAAAGAGATCAACGCCGTGCTCTCGGGCCGAGATATTCTCTGGATTCAGCACTTAGTGCGTCAGGTTCCGGCCAGCCAACATATGGTGGATTATGCGGTGGATTTGGTCCGGGCAACTCGGCCCAAAGAACCGGAAAGCCCGGATTTCGTGAAGAATTGGTTGGCTTGGGGCGCCGGACCACGCGCGGCACAAAATATCATCTTGACGGCCAAGGCCCGTGCGATTCTCCACGGGCGATACGCGGTAACGGCGGAAGACATTCGGACCATGACTTTTCCGGTCTTGCGTCACCGAATTTTCACAAACTTCAATGCGGACGCCGAAGGGATCGATGTCGATCAGATCATCGAGCGAATCCTGAACACCGTACCCGAACCCACGTACGGCGAACCAATTGCCCCACGGCAGGCTGCCCGGCGGGGAACACCTCGCGAGGTAGCACGTTCAAGCGCTTCTGCACCGCCCGCCGGCGTTGGGGTTTCACCTGCTGGAGTGGGGACGATCCTTGGGGGAGGCAATAGTCCACCATTAGGCGCTTTTGCAGGGGAAGCAACCCCCGAACCTTCCCCGGTTTCCCCGGTCGCAACGTCCCCGGGAGCGGCGGTTTCACCTCCGCCACCACCGCCGGGAAAATCTCCGCATCTCAAATCCGGCTCAAGTAGTCCTCCCCTTTCGGGCGAATGATCGTCGGGTTTTTGCGCGGACTCCCCCGTCAATCTACTTCCTTCTTCTGCATCGATTTGGAGGCGGTTTTCCTGGGGTCGCTCGATGCCCTGCGTCGAGACATCATCAATAATTCACGGCTTTTTGCCGATCGATTTGGAGTAGGGGTTTATCCGCTCGCTCCGTGCTGCGTTGCTCGCCTTTGGGGTAAAGTCCCCCCTTTTTGCTCGGAAGATCCCAAAGTTTTTGTATTTGAGCGAATTGCGGTTGGCTCAGATGCCCCGAGGACTTTAGAAGGAGGAAAGCGGTACTTTCCGGCCTCGGGAAAATCCCAGATTCCTTCCTCCGCAAAGCAAACTTCTGAGCGGTGGGAATTCAGTGGATGTGCACAAGAACGCACAACCGCAACAGCAGCACCGATGGGAATGGGAATTCAGTTGGAATTCACCTGATACGAGGAAGAGCACTTTATGGATTGTTTGCATCGAAAGGGACTTAGCTTTTGGCAGGAACCCCGGTTCGCAAAGCCCCTCCTACGCCCCCCATTGATGCCCGAAGCTTGCGGAGCTGAGGTTGGATTGCCGCACGAGCCTCCTGTTTCGGCGTAAAGAAGTTCGCGAGAAACGTTTCGAAAACCAGTCCCAAAAGCACGGCCGTCAGGAATAGCCCCCAAAGACTAGTCCCCTCCCGGAGGTACTTAAAAGTACTGGATAGATCCTCCGGATTATCGGCCCAAATCAACGGGCTTGGGGAATAAAGTTTCTCCAGGACGTCCCGCCCGAGCTTCTCGTCCCGGGCCTCCTCGGGATGCGTGTTCACAGAGATGGCCACTTGTTTGGGACTAGCGCCCTCCAAAAGCCGCACCATGTAAACCCCGATCTGATGAGTATCGCTGTAGCGGAACTCTCGCAGGGGAGCATCCGGCGGAGCTTTCAATTCCTGCCGGATGACTGCCCCGCCGGGGGGCACAATCTCGGCAACCCGCGGAGGAATTTGCTCGTCGAAAGGCACCACTAAAGGATTTCCAGCGAGTGCCTGGTAGCGCCGCTCTTCTGTGCCGGCCAATTCGAAGGTAAGCCGCGCGATGAGCGGCAGAAAAATCGGCCGCAGCGGCAGGTTCGTCCAGCCCACATGCGTGCTCGTGCCCCAAAAGACCACAGTCCCACGCCCCGCTGCGCGTCCCAGCAAGATCGGTTCGCCGTCATCCAGCCGCGCAAGTACCTTCGCCCCCAAGACACCCTCCGGCATGACCTGCACGTGGCGATAGACCAGGATCGACTGATAGAGCGAGGCCGGCTCCGCCAGCAGGCTCAAGGCGCGATGTTCCCGGTCTAACCACGTTACCCGCCAACTATCGCGGTCTTGGCCCCCGCGGGCCGAGCGAATCGTGGCTAAAACCCCGGGTATCAGCAGTCCTTCGGCCTGTTCGTTCATGTTGTTGTAGGCCCCGGGTTCCACGTTATCGCCGCAAACCCACACTAGTGCACCCCCGGTGCTGACGAAGCGGTGAAGTCGGTTCAGGGCTTCGCCGGTGGGGGCTTCCAAATTGACGCAAAAAAGCACCTTATATCGCTCCAATGGCTCGCCGGCCAATTGACTGCCCAAAAGATGGGTGAGTCGCACCCCGCCGCCTGCGGCCCGCAAGGCATTCTCCAAATAAAAACCGTCGTCCAGGAAGGGAATTTCGTGCTTTTCATTGCTCACCAAAGCCACGGGAATGCCTTGATCGACCTCCATGGTGAAAAACCAGCGGTTGTCCGCTTCCGAACCATCCTCGCCCGCCAGGCGGATCTCCCCCTGATGCAAGCCGCCGGTGGTGAAGGCAAAGCGGAACGGATACCGCGTTTTTTCCCCGGGGGGCATCGGAATCGCCGGGCTTTCGTACGCCTTACTCCCATTGAGATAAAGCTCGATATGACGCTGATCGGGCACCCCCGCTGCGTTGAAAAGTTCCACCGTCGTATAAATCGGCACATGAGCCACCGGGACTGCGGCCAGGGTTTCCACCCCAACAATCGCCACGTTCGGTTTCGGCGTCCGATGACAGTCCACCAAGATCAGCGGTATCTGCCGCAATTGACGGAGCTCTTCCTCGGAAAAAGACTCCTGGTTTCCTCCACCAGCCCCTGCGCCGCCACGGGCTGCGCTCGCAGCGCCGGTATCGGCCTCGGTTTTCGTGCTATCTGCCAAGGCGGGATTCTGCTGGCCGCCAAGCGGCTGGCGGCCCTGGGCATCTGCGGCATTTTCCGGGGAAGAAGCGGCGGATCCTGCGGGCATGCTTGAGCCGCTTGCTTCGGCCGGTTCCAACTCCGCCCAAGATGACCGCTGAAAATCGGAAATGACAAACAACTGACGATTGGGGGCGTCAGCTCGGAGGAGGAGTTTTCGGGCAGCCAGGATAGCCTCGGCCAAATCCGCCCGCTCGAAACTCGGCTGTACTTGATCGAGAATTTCGCGGACCTTCTCGTGGGTGCGATCGAACTTGCCTGTCTCCGGAAACTGCGGTCCACAAGTGACGAACAAAGCTATCCGATCGCCCGCCCGCAACTGGTCAAGGATCTGATTGGCCGCACCGAGTGCCGTTTCCAGCCGGGTGCGCCCCTGGTCGATGACCGACATACTAGCGGAATTATCCAAGACGATGGCTACCGCCGAATTGGCCTCCCCTCCCAGAAGCGAAGCCAACGAGGTCAATGTGGGTTTGGCCAATCCCACGGCAATGAAGATCAACACCGCCATCCGCAGAAGCATAAGTAATAGGTCTTCCAATCGGCGCCGCCGCCGTGTTTTTTCCACGCTTAAACGCAAGAAGCGGAGCGTGGGAAATGGCAGCAATTTCGCCTGCTGCCGCTTGATGAGGTGTAAAATCACCGGGATGACCGCTGCGATCGTCGCTAGCAAAAAGCCTGCCGCCGCGAATGTCATAGTCGACCCCGTTTGGCTAGATATTTCGAAAGCATGAAATCGTAAGGAACCGACGTATCCGTCATCACATAATCCACGTACATTTCCGCACAAGCGCGGCGATAATGGTCGACAAATTCTCGGATAAGCTGCAAATAAGTTTCCCGCACACCTAACGGATCTATCAGCAGCTTCTCGTTCGTCTCCAGATCGTAAAAGGCCGTTAAATCTCGGAACGGGAATTCTAGTTCTGCTTTATCCAGAACGTGGAAAACAATGAGCTCGTGCTTGCGATGCCGGAAATGATGCAACGCCCGCACAACCTCCTCCGGCTCATCGTACAGGTCGCTGACAAGAACAATCAGTCCGCGTTTTTTGGCTCGATTGGCCAGCCGATGCAAGGTGCCGGCAATGTTCGTCTCCGAGCGCGGCTCCAGCCCCTCCAATTGCCGCATCATTTCGTTGAAATGCCGAGGCGAGCTTCTCGGCGGCATATCCAATCGGACTTCTGTGTCGAAAACCGTCAGTCCCACCGAGTCTTGCTGCCGGGTCATGAGATAGGCTAGTACCGCCGTCAAGTACGCGGCATACTCGAACTTCGTGATTCGTGCCCCGTAACGGTAATTCATCGAACCGCTGCAATCCAGCAAGATTTGAACCCGCATGTTCGTCTCTTCTTCATACTGCTTGATGAAGAGACGATCGCTCCGGGCCAGCATTTTGTAGTCCAGGTGTCGCGGATCATCGCCGGCGGTGTACTCGCGGTGCTCCGCAAACTCGACGCTGAAGCCTTTGTAGGGGCTGGCGTGCAACCCGGAAATAAACCCCTCGACCACCCCACGCGCAACAAGCTGAAGATTTTTCACCCGAGCCAAAGCCGAGGGTTCGATGTAACGATATCCGCTCCGGGGACTCATCGAACGAAGTTCCTCAAATCTGAATTCTTCGGAGGGTCGTCTAAATTCTTCGCAGTATGAAGATATTCAAGCAAAGTCTGGACAGGGCGTTCAAGCGGTAATTCCTTCCGCAAAGCCGAATCCTTCGAAGGAGCCACAACGGGGCACCCGCTCCCAATCCATCCGAGCCCTTAGATCGATCGAGTTAGATCGATCAAGCCTTTCTTCGCCAAAAACCCATGAAACAACGACGAAAACGCTTGTAGGAGACCCCGCTGCACTTCAACGCCGCGTAAATTCAATTTTCATCTTCGGCACGCGAGCATCTCCGCCCCGCCCTAATATCTCCGTCCGGAGGATTTGTTCGATTTGCAGTCCACAGTTCAGGGACGAGTTGCATTACCCCTCCTCCCGAGGATTTGCTCAACGTGCACTGTCGATCCGCCAAAACCGCGGATAATTTTTCGATAATCGAAGCTCAAACGTCTTCCTCAGCCCGAAGTGTCTTTCGCGGGTTTGCCGCCGGTTTTTCATCGTTCGTTCCACGGCCTTTAATTTCGTACCAATTTCGACCGTCTTTAATTTCGTACCAATTTCGACCGTGTTTAATTTCGTACCAATTTCGACCGTGTTTAATCTCGCACCGATTTCCACCGTGTTGAATCTTGCAATAATCTCCACCGTCTTCAATTTTGCAATAATTTCCACAATTTCCACCGCATGGGATTTCGCGACCCTTTTGTCGCCTCGCGCCTGAAGGTCAGGTCATCCCGCAAGGTCCGATAACTGCACCGGCTAATTCGTTGCCTTGCGTCCGGAGGTCAATTAGCAGGCGGACGGGCGTGCCCCTGCTTTGAATTTCGGAATAATTTCCCTCGCCTTGGATTTCGGAATAATTTCCAGTGCCCTGAATTTCACAATAGTTTCCAGTGCTTTGAATTTCGCGAAAATTCCGTTACCGCTGCTTCACCCGGGGGATACTTAACGTAACTGGAATCGTCGCCTCAGAAACCATTCCGTCGTTAAGAGACCCACGAATACCCCCCAAAACAATAGGGGCGAGAAAAGGGGGCGTTCCATGAAAACGCGTTTTTTTCGGGCCGAACGATCCAATTGCTCGATCAACTGATGAGCACTCGAAATATGCACGCACCTCCCTCCGGTGGCGGCGGCAATCCCCGCTAATGACTCTTCGTTCAAGTCGAGCTTTTCGAACTCCAGATTGGGCCGACCGACTTCCACGATGAGCTTTTCGGCATTTAAGGTCATTTCGCCCAATCGGGCGTGCACGGCAAGCTCGTAAGTTCCCGATGCTTTCGGCTCATAAGGGGCACTATAATGCCCCCCAGGGCCGGGCATAGGAGCAAGCTCCAGTTGCTCGGGGCGCCCCCCGGGGCCTCTGATTTCCGCGGTGACCTTCGCACGGTCGGTCCCTTCGCCTTGCTCGTCGCGAACAATGGCCGACACACTGATCAGTTCCCCCGGCTCGTAATGAGCCTTATCCGTACTGGCAACGATGCTCGCTTCGGCTTTCACCTCTTGAGCACGCCCCGCTAACCACCGCACCAACTGTCCCCAAAACTGGAGGAAAGGGGATTGCAGATCAAGAGCCCGCGGTCCTTGCTGCCAATTGCGCGTGGTATCGCCCGTAAATACGGCCGTCCGACCTTTCCCCACCGGTTGCACCGCAAGTACCGGCACCGGTGGGTCCTCAAGCGGGCAGACAGCTAACACAGATGCCCCCGGCCGGGCACCTCGTACCCGCGTGCAGCCGGAAAGATTCGGTAAGCCCCCGACCCTTGGAGGGGAACCGCTTCTGGGGAAAAAGTCCGCGATATTGGCGAAAATCGGATGATTTGCTCCCTCCGGAGTCAACTCCGGCAAGAACGGTTCGGTGATTTGTCCCACTTCCCGAGTCCCCACATCCACCGGCAAATCTGCCCCCAAAGGCGTCTCGCCGTAGCCTCCCGGCCCCAAGGAGTGGTAACCGCCCAGCATGACCAGGCCCGCACCCTCGCGAATTCGCTCGATCATGAGCCGCTGCTCCTGGGGGCGGAAAAACGAGCTATCCAAGTCGCCGATAATAAACACATCGAAAGCGGCAAACTGCTCCTTCGTCGTGGGGATTACTGCGAGCTCCAAACCTTCGATGTTCGTTCGGCGCATGAACTGATTGGATTTGGTGCGCACCAAAGCGCAAAACTGAACATCCGGGTCCTTGGAGAGAAAACGCTCAACAATGGCTCCGTATTCGGTCCGCAGCGTCCCCTCCAAATACAGAACGCGGATTCCCGGCTCCACCACGAGCGCGACGGCAGAACGTTCGTTGTTCTGCGAGATTTTCTCCTCGGCGACCGGCGAAACCCAGACCCGATAGGTGTGCCGGCCTTTCCGCGTGGGAATGAATTCGAAAGCCACCTCCTGCGAGCCGGGGGTATCGTCGAGGACCAACTCTGATTGCTCGATTCGCTCCCCATCTTCTTCCAGCGTCACTTGGACAACGCGGCCCGCCAGACCGATGGCTTCCACCGAGGCGGTAATTTTCGCTCGGTTACCCAACATCATCCTTTCGGGGCAGTCCAGGCCTACGAATTGAATATCGCGATAGGAAGCTTCGCTTCTTAAAGTCGCTCCCACGCCGACGGTGTGCACGGGGAACCCGACGCGCAGCGCCGCCTGCTGCGGATCCCCCGCGGCATTGTGGATGCCGTCCGAAAGCATAATCGCTGCCTCGATTTGCCCTCGCTCAACCGCGTAACGAGCTGCATCCAAAGCCCGGGCCAATGAGGTAGCTTCTCCATCCGGTTGTAAGGACATGAGCGCGGGCAATCCCTCCAGCTTTTGGGCCCGATCGGCGAAGGCAATGAGCCGCAGATCGAAAGCCTCTTCCAAACGGGGCCACCATACTTGAATCTGCTGCCGGGCCTGTTCGAAGCGGTTTAGCCCGCCGCTTGTATCCGCGATGCTCATGGATCGAGATCGATCCAAAAGTAGAATCAACGCAGGCCGTTCCTTGAGCTCGCGGTAAAAACTAAACACAGGGCGAAACAGAAGCAGCACAATGATGATAATCGCGGCGGCCCGCAGCAGGACCAGAATCCGCCATTGGCTCGGCCTGAGCATGCCGAAGGCACGCCAGTAAAAGCCAGTCATCACGGCGATGGCGGCAATCGCCACCCCGATCATGACCCAAATGCTGTGACCACCTTCAAGCGTGATTTCGAACACCGGATCAGGACCTCCGCCCTCTGCGGAATTAATCAGAGGATTTGACCGACTTGGCCGCCGCTTTTCGCTTCCCTTCTTTATAAGCCTCTTCCCCTAGTTTAATGCACTTCACGTACACCAAATCCTTCAGAGTGTGCCCAAAATCGCCTTTATCCCGTTTATGAAGCAGAAAGCGCTGCGGCGGTTCCTCCGGACGATACTTCACCGGCGGACCGGCTCCTTCGTCGAAAACCGGTTCTACGTAGATGATCTCCGCCAGCGGCCCGGTGATGGTCCGTCCATCCCGAAGGGTAATCGTATGTAGGTATTCACGTGCCGGATACGCTCGGCCTGTGTAGTACTTTTCGTTGACCGTGAGCTCCTTGAATCGCCATTCCTTTTCCATCCATTCCTTGGCGACCTGACAATCGATCTGCTTTACCGCAGTGAGGGGGATCTCGCGTTGCCGCTTCAAAGACTCATCATAAATTTTCAGCCGTTTGTCTCGCGTCATGTAAATCCGGCCTGCAATCACCCGACCGTCCGAAAGCTCAAGATATCCGAGGACGGCATCCTCTCGCGCAGTGGTTCGGGGACCAAACGGGTTGATGGCCGGCGGTTCATCGGCGGCAAGAGTAGCCGCCGAAACCAAAACGATGAGAATGCTTGGCGCCAAAACGGCCGGGATGTGACTTAGCGACAAAAGTCTCCCCCAGACCGGACCCGCCCCCAAAAGCGAAAAGATACCCGCCCGACTTGCTTTTAAATTTTCGGCGCAAATTCCCTTGGTGGCATAGGTTGCGGAATCACGCCCGGTTACTGATGGACTCCCTCTTTCCAGCCGAAGCAACCCCAAAGGCACAGGGGCCGAAGGGAGGAGCGTTTTTACCCCAGTTACGCGATCTTGTGGATTTCGAACGATCGATTCATGCCCAGTATTTTGTTTCATGGCTACGTACCCTTTCGGAGAGGACGTATGCTCCCGGTTACGCGCCTATCCAGAGCGCGCCTTGAGCTGACCGTGGGGATTCGCCCCGTGTCTATTTCCTCTTTTTCAATCGCAGGCGAAAGTCTCGCTCATCGCAAGGACAACTTTATTTGGAAATACGGCTTTATTAAAAAAAGCGGCCGTATTTAGAAATGCGGCATTTAAAGAATGTGGCGAATTTGTTCCGCAAAATCTTTGCCCGACGACTTTGCTTGGCAAAAGTCAGAAAGATTACCGCTTAAGTTCGCGGCTAATAGTCAAGGTTCCCAGATGAATACGACCTGAGTCATGGAGGACTCCCGCCGACTTTTTGCGAATCCAGCGACTCTGCTTTGTTACTTCTCCCGCAAATGGGATGCTTAACTTCGGCGGAAGATCCGCTCGGCCTTCCTCTTTCCTTTGGGTAGTAAGCATTTTGGAGGATCGATTGCCAGACCCTCATTTTCCATTTTTACCGGCTGAAACACGACTTGCACGCGGATAACTCGCCCGTCAAGATGATGATACCACCTTTGTGGGGGAATTTACCACTCGATAGCCTTATAATCTATTATCACCAATTGCCGCGACGCGATTATGTCCCCGAAGATCGGTCACAAGATCGGTTGCCAACGCCCACCATCAGTCCCCGGAGTCGGCTACAGACCGGCTCAGTTGTGAACAAGCTTGCCCCCGGCGCACCGAGTTGACTTGTCAAGATTTTTCGCTTGGGGTTTTCGGGGTTTAAGTGACGGTCGACGAACGATTCCCTAAAAGGTGCCCGGAGCTGGTTTCCCGAAAGTTGCCGCTGGGACAAACTTTGCCGCATAGGTAAACTGGGAGGGGTCGCGGGGCGAGAGTGCATCGCAATGCGATCTTCACCTTGCCCTTAGCAGAATTGGTGAAAATTGCCAATGGCTGGCAGATGGCCGAAGGCCCCGGAAGAATCGCTTCATCATCGCAGATCGCGTCATGCGGGTCCAAAAATACACTTCTCATTCGTGAATCTCATCCGCGACCACTCGGAACTCTCAGATGCTAACCTTCTGTGCTTGCAGGTGGTTCGGTGGCGGAATTTCTGCCCTCGGTCAAGTTGCCCATTCAAGAAAGACGCCCTTTCAGGATGACCTCCCGAGGCATCGGCGTGATGTGGCTGGTGGCGTTTGATCGTTCGGGTAGGGCGGATCGCTCCGAAGAATGACCGATTTTTCGGATTGTTGCGCTAAAAGGCATTGACGCTAGCATTTCAGGTCGATTCAATCCAAAATAGTGGCAGCGAAACCCGGACGGCCTCGGGTCGGAGCCAAGCGGGATATTTTCGGAGTAACCAGGCGGCTTAAACGCGTACCGTAACTCCGGAGCCCCCGTTGGGGATCGCGGCGAAGGCTAGGACAGAACTGACCCGGAATACCGGAATAAACGGGAATCTTGCGGCGGGGGATTGACACAGGAAAAAATCGCGGACTAAATGTTGGTTTTCATACTTGTCCACAGGGTCAACGGGTGAGATTCTCCCTCCCTAAGGCGGCCAATTGCAGGGCGTTTGTACTTACAGGAGTCTTCCGGATGGCCAAAGAGCGACGGTTGAGGGTGAGCGAAGTGGGCGATGTAACCATCGTGCACTTTGTCGACAACCGGATCACCGAAGAGCTGGGGATCCAGGAAATCGGCCAAGAACTTGTCGATTTGGTCGAACGAGAGGGAAGAAATAAGCTGATCCTCAATTTCTCCGGCGTGGGCTTCATGTCGAGTGCCGCTTTGGGGAAGCTGATCACGCTGAGTAAGAAGGTCAAAGCCCGAAATGGCAAACTCCGACTGTGCGCCATCCGGCCGGAAATCCGGGAAGTCTTTACGATCACCAAGCTCGATCGGCTCTTCGAAATCTATGACACTGAATCCAAAGCCCTTGAGAACTTTTGACCTGCGGCCTCGAAGTACCGGGTCGGTCGGTGTGTCCGAAAATTAGGCCGTTTCCCGACGGGATTTGCGGTTCGTGCATTCTCGTTTCTCGATTCACGCACGGACTTCACAAGATCCCCCAAAATCTTGCATATCCTTGCCAAAAACTCTCCACGGGTAGCCTTTAGTGATAAGGTTGTGCCGATTGGATTAGAACTCTCAATCTTGCATATCCCTCAAATTTCTCGCGCGTAGCAAGCTGTTCCATTTCTGGGCTGACCGCGGACAAACCGCAGACAAATCCTACCGCTCGGAATCTCATCAACTCGTCACACAACTCTACTCTTAACTCGTCATGCAACGTGTAAAAGATGCTTTTAAGCGCGCCCTGGTTGCCCTTATCTCGTCAAACAACTCGTAAGCTATCTGAAGCTATCTGACGTCGATAGGCGGCACCGATTTGGCGTCGCTATGCTGCGCAATTAGGGAGCCCGCACTCGATAAGGCAGTTTACTGAAGGTGGGGTACTTTTGCCGATTTGATGACCCCAATTCCGATGGACCTCGGTGGCTCTCGCACCGGAACTTCAAGGACAGTTACTTTTGATAGTATTATCATTATTATTTGCGTAATGAATCGAAAAATTCAGAGTGGTTTTGTGAACCTTCTCGAGCCTTCCGAGGTTCGCGTAACTTTCACTTTTCCGTGTTGACCTTGTTGGACCCTTCTGAGTTTCCGTCGGCTCGTAAAATGCCTTCGGAAACCGCAGGATTTACCGTGATTTCCGGCGCAGCGATGAATCGGTAGGGGGGGATTGTGCTTTTGCACGCCTGCGGGGACATGCGATTAAGTCAAAAGTCAAAAACAAACGGAGTGATAAGGCAAAAGCCAAACGGCCCTATACGGACTCAATGTAACTCCTCAATGTCTTGCTTTGGCTGAAACACGCTCTAATGATTCCTACGCGTGTGCTTTTTGGGGATGAGTATTCCTCGGCACGATGAATTGCGGGGTTAATTCGGTTCGCACCTCCGCTTGCGAGCTAAATTTTCAACAGAAGCTTGCAAGAAACTCCTTTTTTAGGTGGGCGGAAATCGGAAGAAATTCGGCGTTCGGGTTGCACGAAAGTCTCCGTTCCTGAATCTTCGTTGATGCGTGGTTGGGAATCCCCGCTCCAAAAGGAGCAATCAAAGAGAGGGGAAAAAAGCGGGATGATGGGGCTAGATTTTCCGAGGAATTAATGGCTCCTGACGAACAAACAACTCATACGTGGGAGCTTGATTTGCTGCCGAAAGGCGATCGGATGAAGCTTCCGTGGCATGCTCAGGATCTGTTTCGCCTCTCTTTTGCCGAAGGGCTTAAATAGAGAGGCTTCCGGTCCAGGGTATGGATTGCGAAGAGTTTGCTGATTCCGATGGCGTTTTCATTCCGGGGGTAATCACGACCCATTCGCTGTGGCTAGTTACGCCATAAACTACGCCGTGATCAGAAAATCGACGCATTCAGGGATGAAATTGCTAAATTAACCTGGTAAAATCGCCGTCTGCATGGTGTACAGGTACGCTGCGAAGTGGGGGATTTTTAAACCCATGCGGATGTCTTTTTAAGCGAGCGTTTGCCGCGGGGGGACTCTTTTCCGTCACCAAACTCGGCTTTTAGATCACCGATTATTGCGTCTGAGAACCAGATTTCTGTCAGATTTCTGTCTAAAATCGCTGAAATCATTTGGCTCAATCCGTCCGGCGGAAATGTTGATTGATTCCTCTGTGCAACCATACCTCTAGCACGAAGATTGATAGCACGAAGATTGATTTGTCGACCGAATACGGCGATGGGCTTGTGGTGCCAGCCCCCTTGAGACTTTACATAGCTGCGGGTAGTAGGACCAGATGCTGAGGAACTTGATAAAGTCAATAAAGCTTCTCTTTTTTCTCGAGTTTATGCCGTCACACCTGCGGCTACTGACCTTCTCTTTAGGGGGGATTCTGCTGGGTTTAACGGCGTTAACGATTCATCTTTCTCGGGCACCCTCCTACCTGACAGACGAGCCGGAGGCCTGCGTAAACTGCCACGTGATGCGGAGTGCTTACGTCACGTGGCGGCACAGTAGTCATGCGGAAGTTGCCCATTGCAACGACTGTCACGTTCCGCACGATTCCTTCTGGAAGCATTGGGCTTTCAAGGCGCAGGATGGGCTACGTCATGCTGCGATCTTCACGCTGCGATGGGAACCCCAAGTGATTCGTTTATCGCGGGGTGCACAACCGGTGGTGGAAGAAAACTGTCGCCGGTGTCACGGCCCATTGATCCACGCCAGCAGTTTGGCGAACTCGGGGCTGGATCAGCTCCGTTGCTGGGATTGTCATCGCGAGGTGCCCCATGGTCGGGTTCACGGACTTGCCACAACGCCCGGCTATTTGGATCCTGCTTTGCCACCTTTTGGTTTCGAAGATCGGCCCCCGGAAATCGGTGGCAGATCGCCCCGGCAGCAAGAGCCTGAATCGAAAGAAGAAAAGCCGTTAAGAGATGACTCGAGGGGGCGAAGCCGGTAGAAAACGACACAGACATGAAGAGTCGCTACAAGAGACTCAGGAGGGTGCGAGCCGGAAAAAACTTGTAGTGGAGAGGAAGTTGGATTGGAGGGGGATATGCCGGGAAGAGTCGCTCACACACAAAGAGTCACGAACTCCGTGGAAGGAGCGGCTTGATCGGCAACGGGGCCATATTCGCAATCCTTCCAGGAGAATCCTCGCAAAACTCGAGGTAAGCTTGGGATCATTTTTCCGAAAGCGAGCCAATTTACTCTTTACTTTTTTGTTCGTCTTACTTTTTTGTTCCTCCAGTTGGTAATTGGCAAAGGGACAAGAAAAGCCGGATTGGTAAAGCGGTTAAGAGAAGCTGGGTGGCAGAGAAGTGTAAAGGAGCCAACCTGCATGCGATATTCCGGATCTCAAAGTTCGCCAATTGTCGGGTGGATAGGCTGGGGTATCCTGTTGGCCTTGGCGGCAGGGGTATTCGTGGTAGGAATCCTCCTGGGGTCCATTTGGCAACGACGGCAGGAAGCCGTTCCGCCGAAGCCGCTTCAAGCCATTGATTACTGGGAAACCGACAGTGCTCGTTGGGCGGTCAACTTTCCGCGGCAATATGAACGGTATCGTCGCATGCTCGACGCAAGCACGCATACGAAATATGGCGGATCCTATCCGCGGGACTATCTCGAAGAATCGCCGATCAACGTAATCCTCTTTGCGGGAATGGGCTTTGCCAAAGACTATCGTCAAGCGCGCGGCCACATTTACTCCGTGAAGGATCTCACGGAAACCCTCCGATTGACACCGAAATCATCGGCGGCTTGTTGGGTATGTAAGACGCCCGATTGCCTGCCGGTTATGGAAAAACTAGGTCTCGAGCAGTTTTATGCTCAGCCTTTTAGCGCCTTCCGAGAGCAGATGACGCATCCGATCGGTTGCCGCGATTGCCACGATCCCCAGACCATGCGGCTTGTGATTACCCGACCGGCCCTCCGCGAGGCATTGGAGCGGCAAGGCCGAAACTTGGATGAGATCTCTCACCAGGAAATGCGGACTCTGGTCTGTGCTCAATGTCACGTCGAGTATTACTTCCGGGGGGAAGGTAATTATTTGACTTTTCCCTGGGACAAGGGAACCTCCTTGGAGGCGGTCGAAGCCTATTATGAAGAGCTTGGTTTTGCCGACTGGACCCATGCCATCAGCAAAACGCCGATGGTTAAAATCCAACATCCTGAGTACGAGTTGTATCTCACCGGGATCCACGCCTATCGCAATGTCGCTTGCGCCGATTGTCACATGCCTTATATCAGCGAAGGTGGGGTGAAGTACACAGATCATCACATTCAAAGCCCCCTGCTCAATGTGGCGAACTCTTGTGCGGTGTGCCATCGCTGGACGGAGGCCGAGATTCGGGCCCGAGCGGAAAGCATCCAAGATAAAGTGCACGAGACCCGGCGTCGGGCTGAGCAAGCCATCGCTTTGGCCCATTTGGATGTGGCGGCTGCAATGCAGGCGGGAGCTAGCGACACGGACCTAAAACCGATTCGGCAGCTGATTCGCCAGGCGGGCTTGCGATGGGATTTTGTGGCCGCGCAGAATGGGATGGGGTTTCACTCGCCGGCCGAATGCCTGCGGTTGCTTGCGGCGGCGGTCGACCTGGCCGGTCAAGCCCGGCAGGAGGCGGTGCGGGTCTTGGCCACACGCGGGGTAAGCCGACCGATCACTTACCCGGATTTCAGCACCAAGGCAAAGGCACAGGCCCTTGTGCAGCAATTTGTCGATGGCCAACCACCACGGCTTCTCCCTTGACCGCGTCGGGGCTGAAGATCCTTGTCAAAAAACCGAGATCCCTTGTTTCCCCGTAAACATTAGGCGAGAAGGGAAATAAGGGGGCGCCAATTCCTGCACTGATGTTGAACTGCCTTGTTTGCCGAAATTCAACGGGTGAAAACTGAACGGGGATTGATTAATCTGGGGTTCGACCATCCAGCGAGGGGTCGGGGGAGGTGTACATTCCGTGCGGCAATGGCAAATCATTTCTCGGCACAAGCCGATGGCGATCTAGGAAACTGTTTCCGCCAGAACTGAATATCCCGCGGATGGTAGCCGGGGAAAGCACTTCGGTTGGCTCCGGCTGAGTGTCCGCGGCTACGAAGCTGATGAACGGCCCTGCAACGAGGTGGCTATGCCTGTTTCTTTTAGCCAATTCGCCCGGAACTTGACGGTAGAAACGGCTTTCAATGTGTTGGCGAAAGCCAAAAGCTTGGCTGCCGGTGGGAAGCGCGTGATCGAACTGGAAATTGGCGATAGCCCCTTCCCCAGCACTTCAGCAGCCAAAAGGGCGGGCAAAGCAGCCATCGATGGCGACTGGACCCATTACTGCCCGTCACCGGGGCTGCCGGAGGTCCGTGCCGGTATTGCTGAATTCATGAACCGGCGTTATGGGTTGAAGTTGGGTCCGGACAACGTCGTCGTGGGACCGGGAGCCAAGATCTTTGAACTTTTCTTCTGTGAGCTTTTCCTCGACCCGGGTGACGGTGTCCTGGTGTTCAGTCCGTATTTCCCCACATATGTCCCGAACATTGCGCGGCGGGGTGCGCGGATCTGCTTTTCGCGGCTGACCCAATCGCGGCAATTTCGCCCCGATTTGTCGGACGTAGAGCGCTTCTTGGCTGAGGACCCGAAACCCAAAGCGATTCTGATCAATTCCCCCCACAATCCCAGCGGAGGGGTTGCCCTCCGTGAGGATTTGGACGGATTAAGCCGATTGGTTCTGGGACGCGATGTGGCGGTCTTTAGCGACGAGCCTTACGACCGCATGGTGTGGCAAGGCGAACACCGCAGTCTCATTCAGATCCCGGGGATGCTTGATCAGACGGTCGCCGTTTACACCTTCAGCAAATCCTACAGCATGAGCGGCTGGCGGATCGGTTATGCGGTGGCCTCGGCGAGCACGGCCGATCGGCTGGCTCAGTTGATCAATTCTTCGCTTTCGTGCACACCGCCATTCGTCCAGCTTGCTGCTTTGGCTGCTTTGAGGGAGGATGAAGGGGAAAGCCAGCAAGCGATGGCCGCTTTTCGCCGCAAAGTGGAAATTCTCGTCCGCGGGCTCAACAGGATCGAGGGTGTCCAGTGTTTGATGCCCGGGGGCACTTTTTATATTTTTCCGCGCGTGGTGCCTGTCTGCAACCGACTCAAGATTACTTCGCACGGCTTGGCCATGTACCTGCTGGAAGGTGCCGACGACCATCTGGGGGTGGCATGCTTAGGCGGGGAATGCTTCGGGGAAGCCGGGGCCGGTTTCCTCCGATTTAGTTGCGCGGAGCCAGATGAACGCCTGGAAGAAGCCCTAGCGTTTTTACCCGAGGCCTTTGCGCGCACCGATCGCCTGCGACGCTATCTAGAAGAGAATCCTCAGTACCGTTTAACCGTGCCCTACCCTGAGGATTGATCCCCTGTCCGGATGACCGAGCGATTCCCTTGAAGGCCCGATCACTCAACGAGGGCAAGTTGGCAGCATTTTCCCAGCGAGGCAGCAATCATTCGCCGGTAGATCCCGGAGCATTCGCATGATAGGGGAGGGTCTCCCCGTTCCAACGCTGCCTTTGGGCAGATCGCTTGCAGAAAAACCACCTTGCGCAGCAAAGTAGCTCCCGAAGCACGAGGAATCCCAAAGAATTTCGTTAGGACTCTTCGGCGCTTGATGCCGGACAAATTGGAGGTTTATGCACCGCAATCCGAAGCATAAGTTTGCAGGTGTGTAAACCCAGAATCGAGCCATGGAGCGAATAATGCCTGTGGACCTGTAGGGGCAATCTGCCCTATTGCCCCGCCGAAGCGAGCTCTTCAATTGCCGGAAGCATTCGGCGATGAGAAGGCATCCGGCCGGAAGGATGCTTTGCTAAGCCATAGACCTCCCCTTACTGTTATAATGGGGCTGAGTCCCGTTATTTTAGCGGGAGCACATGCTTTGCCAGGCGATAGCGCCTTCCGTCACTGTTGCTGCGGAGCAACGAAGAGAAACACGTTCGTATACAGGGGTAAGTGGCGGTAGTAAACTTCTAGCAGATAGATCGATAGACATGTGACGTAAAGCCGCCCGCCGTGATCGGCCCAAGCATCCGGCTTTGGCTTTTGAGGATCCCAACTGCCGGCTTCCCGGCCCGTCTTGATTTGCTGAGCCGGCACGACTTGGCGCATCACCTCGTTCCACTTTTTCCAGTATTCGCCCTCCATGTGATGACAGACTTGGGTGGCGTAGTACCAGTAGTAAACATTCGGCTCGCCATACGAGATGAGATTCTCGGGCTGAACCAGGTATTTGACGCCGTCGACTAGTCGCGAATCATTCCGCGCCCAACCTAAGTATTGGCGACACAGCAGGCCTTCTGCGGTCATAGTCTTGGTGGGTTCATCGCCCCGCTGATACGAATAGCGCGATCCCCCCGAATGCGACACCCGATCCAGAAATCGCTCGATTTTTCGAAAGACATCCGGTGGAACCTCCAGCCCTGCCATCCGTGCGCTTTGAAGTGCCATCACCACCCAACCGGTGACGGAAAGATCACTATCGGCTTGGGGTGAATATCGCCACCCGCCTTCCGGGCTTTGCGACCGCAGCAAATATCCGATAGCCCGCTCCGCAGGCTCGCGAAGCTTCGAGTCTTTGGTCATTCCCAGTAATTCGCACAAGGCAATGGTGCATTGAGCGTTGGTATAGAAACGGTGATTGAACGGACCTTCGTTGTAGAAATTCCCCTCGCTATCCTGTTGGTCGAGCAACCACCGCCATCCCCGTTCAATATTGGCCTTGAACTCGCCCTTGGTAGGGGTTTGTCCAGCTCCTTGAAAAGCCAACAAAGCCATGGCCGTGGCAGCCACTTGATTTTCCCAATCCTTGCGAACTCCGTCGGAATACGGCCCACAAAGACTCCACGCCCCATCCTTAAGCTGATTTCGGGCCAACCATTGTAGCCCCAATCGCACGGCGGCTTCCGTGGTTGCCGTACCCCCGTATGCTCCGAGCAGGGCTTTTTTCATCCCCTCTTCCCGACCAGAAAGGGCCAACCCAATTTGCGTGGCGTGAAGGTCACTGGTCGAATGAGTACTTTGCGGCGTGAAAAGATCGACCTCAGGCGGCGCAGCGAACGGGTTATCGACCGGCAGGAGGTTTTCCGGGGTCAAGATCGGTTCGTCGAGACGCTCCGAATCCGTTCCCGCCAAAAAAGTATCAAATTCCAGTTGCTCGCCGAGCTTTTCAGCCCAAACGGTTTCCAGTTGCAATTGTCCGCGCCCCAAGGCCGGCAAAATTATTAAGGCCAATATGATCAGTAATCCTGCGTGAAAAATAGCACTGACCAGCCAAGGCGGGGCATTCAGAAGAAGGTATTCCAGGATGTCACGTTTTGGCGCGACCGCTTGATCCTCATCGGTGGCATCGCGACGTTGAGACGCGCCGGGAGCGCTTGGAGAAGCCCCCGGAGCTTGTCTTGCCGGGACCGCTCCTTGCGGGGAGGCGGCAACCGGCGGATTGGTTCGGCCCGACGGGCCTGTTGGCACCTGCGCCCGTTGGGACCTGGCGGCCGGAGCACCCTCCGTCTGAGGTGAAAGGCCACTCGACCGCGGCGAAATGCGGTCGGCGGGTGCAGAGTGCGGTGCACTGGGGCGACGTGGCTCGGGAACCGTAGGAGAATCGTTTTTCATTCCAGACCCCCTCAGAGGATCGGGGCTTCGTGACACAGGAATTTTAGTTTTGTGTTTGGATCGGTGCCAACCGTGTCAGGGAATCCTGAAAACTAACGTATCGAAGAATTCTGAAAAGTAAGAGAATCCTGAAAAGTAACGGGTCAAAGAATGTCGTACCATTCGTTTCCCCCCGAAACAATGACGGTATCAGAAAATCCTGAAAAGTAATGGGTTAGAGAATTAGAAGAAACAAGTAATATGAAGCGATAAAGGATTGGTAGCAGTACGAAAGAATTCTTAAGAATTCAAAAGAATTCCCTGGAATTCTCAGTGGAAATCTCCGAAGCGAGAGCCCCTGGATGAGCAAAATTCTCGAACGAGCAAATCATGGGGAAATCCCCTTGGTGAAACGTCAAGGTTTCCTTTAGTAGAAGGTTGGCACGAAGTTACTTAACATCATCACCTTAACAAACTAAATAGTGTTTTGGGTTCGAAAGGTCCGGAACTGGCTCGAGTTGGGAGAAATGCCACGACGGAGAAATTTCTGCCAATATTTTTGTGAAGAATCCGAATCTGAGTGCTATACGATGAGTTTTACCACGGGCCGATCAA
>Ga0209721_1000031_pt1:117500-128090 | contig 128090 bp, 83 predicted proteins | sample TshhotsprinmetaG_FD_184139 | JGI IMG/M metagenome (GOLD analysis project Ga0209721, IMG submission 184139) | Hot spring microbial communities from South Africa to study Microbial Dark Matter (Phase II) - Tshipise hot spring metaG (SPAdes)... | ecosystem: Environmental > Aquatic >...
CCTTCTGCCAGTCCAACAACCCGCCCTTGGTTGTGCTTACACTTTTCAATTTCCTTGAAGTTTTCCACTGTGTCCGATATAAGCTGAGTGATACGCCGCGAGTTAAGCTAAACTTTTTTAAGGCAAGACAGATTTAACAGATTTAAGAAAGACAGATTTGGAAGGATAGTTGACAATAACCCCTCCCCTTGGCGAAAAAGTTGGTTTCTTTTAACTTATTATGCTGAGTTCAGGTGGGGGAAAGCGGGGGATTTCGCGGGAGTGGTCCTGTGCTGAAGTACCCCAAGGAAAAAACTGCCGGGGGCCTATAAGCCGAAGATTTAGACGTAGTGTTGCAGTCGAGGAGTGGCGAAACCGATGTCTTCAACGAATGTGCCGTATGCAATCGTCCGTGACGGAGGTCGACAATACTGCGTGCAGATCGGCCAAGAACTGGACTTAGACCTTCGCTTGTTAAGTCGCGGCAGCACTTTCGAACTGAAACCCGTATTGGCTTATCGAGACGAAACTGGTCTCACGGTCGGCCATCCCGATCTTCCGAATATCTCGGTCAAAGCGGAGGTCCTCGGAATTCGCCAAGGTCCTAAGATTATTGTGCAGAAATTCCGCCGACGGAAAAACTATCGCCGCAAAAAGGGCCATCGCCAGCTTTATACGCGAGTTCGGATTGTCCATATCGGTACGGCCGAACCCAGCCTCGCTTCGAACACGGCGGAATAGTCGGCGTTAAGGGGGCGGGTAATTCCCCAGATTCGGACCGGTGAACGCGCGAGGATTGCCTCGACCAAATCTCCGGAGCAAGTGTTGAGGCTGGCCGCACCGACCTCACGCCGGTTTTTCCGGAGTATTTTGGCAGGCGTCTGGTTCCGCAGGGTTTTCGATGGTCTTTTCGGCGGAAAGCGGTGAAGCTACAGGGGTATCTGCTGGAGCCGGGGGAGCGGATACCTTCTGGTAGCCCAAACTTTTCAATACTTCTAAGATTTCGCTACAGGTGGGAAACATCCGGCCACTGGCCCGTTTGTAACAGTCCAGGGCCGTCATAAACTCGATCTCCTCCGGGGTGTAGTCGCGTTCGCATGTAGTCGGGTCGATTTGCCGGCGACGATTTACTTTCTGCCGCCGCTGCAACTTGCGACGTTCCACAGCGACCGGAATATTCTGCTTGCGGCGATCTTCCCCGCTGCGACGATCCTTCCCGGACCGCCGGTCCAAGGTCACGACGTCCGGCGGCAATTCTTCTGCGAATTCTGCTTGGGGGAGCGCTGATTCTCGAGTCGCGGCTTTCTTGTTCAAGGATTTCACGGCTGATGTTTGCAACTTTTTCTGCGCGGATCGAGTCGGTTTGGCAACGGTTCTAACCACGGAAGTAGTCTCCCTCACTCAAGCAATTTTGACCTTTTCGGGATATTGGCCGGGCGGAGCGGCTTTCTGGCTGCTTGCCTACAGGGCCTTCATGGTGGCGTGCGGTGATTGGGCTCGGCACGTCCTCGCCGACTGGAAGTCTGTTGGTAGATCCGTTAAACTTTTGATGCTGGTCGGCTTTTGAGTCGAAGGACCTAGTGGCCGACTTGCTACGCCTTGCCTGAAACATGCAATTTCCCCAGACATAATACCTTACCGTTTGGCCTAGTGACGGTAGGGGATAGCTGAAAAAGTTAGCAGGATAAGGAAACTTGATCGGTTTTTCCGAAAATAGGGTATAAAGGGGCGGGGGCTGTCGGAAGCCGCTTTGCAGAGTGCCTAACTGGCGTGACTTCGGTTCGGATACCCCTGGCTGGCTCGGAAGCTTGCTGCGGCCGCTCCGATCCTGTGCTGCGGTTGCCTCAAAAATTCGGCAACTGCCTCAATTCGGCAAGTGCCTGGTTCGGCCTCCACCGAGCATGGGGGTCATTTGGGCTCGGCAAACCGGTAATTTCGCCGCAGAGGAGAAAGCCTCCATGCCGGAGGGGTAATAGACCGCGGAAACGTAAGCTCACCGCGGAGATGAGAAAGGAGAAAAGTCGATCTGCTTAATGGGGGAAAATCGGGGTTAATATGAGGCGGAAGGAGAATCGTTTTACGGCGGCAATGGTGGGCTTTCCCCCTCGAGATTTCGAAACTTTAGATTGAAACTTTTGGTTGCGAGTGAAGCCTAGGATTCTGCCTCGGCCAGATAGTCCAAGCTTGAAGCGATTTGAGTTTTAGGATTCGGTGACGGGGGAACAGCGGGGAAAATCGCGGGAAATTCAGTGTTTAATCCCCGAAATTGAAACTGGCGGGCTTAAGGAGGCCGAATTCCTCAGCCTGAGCGGCCCGCCAGGGATCGTAACTGCTGATTGGGGGTCGATTTACGGGGATTGAGTAATACCTTGGAATATTTGAAATGTATAAGTGCGATTGTCTAAGATTCAAGGGAGCGAAAAGCGAAAAGAGAAGTTTAGTCAAACCCGGGGTAGGTTGCTTGGATCCTGACTTTAAGCGGAATCGTGGATGAGAAGTCTCCATTTCTTTAAGTCTTATTTCAAAAAGTCTTATTTCAAACAGCATCAATCAGTTTGACATGCCCCAGTTGCGGCCGTTCCGAAACGCCGATCCTCCCCGAATCGTCCATTTTTGGGAAAACTGTGCGAATTACACTTGGCTGTATCGGCCGCTGACGTTAGACCTCCTGGAGCAACACGTTCTGGCAAAAATTTACTTCGACCCCCGTGGCTTCATTCTGGCGTGGGAGGACTCTCAGTTAGTCGGATTTGCTCATGCGGGCTTTGGTCCGCAGGATGACCGCTCGGCCATCAATCGTGAGATCGGGATCGTTTGCATAGCGTTGACCGCGCTGGAGGAGCAAAACACAGGCTTGCTCGAAGAATTGATCTGTTATTGCGAGCAATATCTGCGGGAAAACGGGGCGAAGTGTGTCTTTGGTGGGGGATTTTCGGATTTTGAGCCTTTTTGGTTAGGGCTTTATGGGGGGCCCCGCTTGCCGGGGATCCTTGATGAGCATCAAGCGGTGCAAGATGCTTTTCGCGAGTTGGGTTTCCAAGTTTCGCACCACACGCAACTATATCGTCTAAGCTTGGGCGACTTTGTTTACCCATTTGCCCAAGTCCCCTTAGCTCACCAAAGGAATTTTAAGGTAATGCGACTGGATAGCCCGCCTCCCATGAGCTGGTGGCAGGCGTCTCTAATAAGCGGTCTGGAGCTGGAGTATTATGCGGCGGTGCCCGTCGCAGGGGGCGCCCCCGTCGCTTGGGGATCGGTTCGCTCGCTGGAACTGAGCCGGGCCGCCGGCCTGGGAAGCTGTGTGGGTTTGATGGACTTGGTGGTTCACCCTTCCTGCCGGGGACGAAACCTTGAGATTTATCTCCTTGCTGAAATCGCTCGACATTTGGCCCGCCAAGGGGCCCACTGGTTAGAAGTCCACGCCCACGATTGGCTACCTGCTAGCCACCAGCTTTGTCAGACATTAAAGATGAATCTTGGGCCAAAAGGCACGGTGTTTTTAAAGAGGCTCTAAAGCCGGGCAAGACCCCTGCGGATACCCTGGAATTGCGCTCGAAACCTGGCTTCGCGCCGATCTGCGTCGTGTCCTTTTGCCAGGGTGTTTGCTCGTATCGTAGCGGAGGCAACCGACGATTTGCTTTGAGGGGGCGATTTTATTTCGAGGGGGGCTTTGATTTTGTTCCGAGGGGAAGGTTCGATTTGGACGGAAGGCTTTCATTCCGAGGAGAGGCTTTGATTTGGAGGGAAGAGTTGAAGAAGCTTGCCCCGGTCGATTTTTCCCAATTATTGCCGGAGTTAAAATGATGCCAGCGCATTAATCCCGCTTCGGCTGATTCGATTCGCATGGACGAACTGCACATCGTACAAGTAAGTTTGTCAACGACCCCGTTAAAGCAGATTTAAGCCAACCGGGCGGAACTGACATGAGCGAACTTAACCTACAGGCCCTTACGAGAAAGTAGCCGCCACCTACCCACGTTGAGTGGCGTAGGACCGCTTGGGAATTTCCGAAGAGTGCGTGTGACAAAAATTACGCCAAGGGCAGCCCGGAATACATCGAAATAGTGCCGGAATACATCGCGATCCTGATTGGCTAGATCGTGGAAATGGAGATCAACCAGATCGTGATCGTTCAAAGTAACTTTTGACCCGGAAGAAAGTGCGGTGAAGCGAGGATGGTCAAAGTCATTTTTCCCGGTGGTGAATCGATCGAGATCAGAGAGGGACTAACGATTGAGCAATTAGGCCAACGCCACTGTCCCGATTTGGTAAGCCGCTCGATTGCGGCTCAAGTAAACGGCCGGGTTTTGGACTTGGCGGCAACTCTCCCCCAGGAGGATGAAATAAAGCTGCGTTTCCTGACGGCTGAAGATCCGGCCGCCCTGGAGGTGATGCGGCACTCGTGCGCGCACGTTATGGCGAGGGCGGTCATGCGGCTTTTTCCGGGTGTGGAACTTGCATTTGGCCCAACGGTGGAAAACGGGTTTTATTACGATTTTCGCACGCCCACGCCTATCTCGGAGGAGGATTTCCCGCGGATCGAAGCCGAAATGGCGAAGATCATCGCGACCGACGAACCCTTCGAACGGCTGGAGCTTCCGCGGGATCAAGCCATTGCCTTGTGTCGGGATTTACAGCAGCCGCTCAAAGTCGAGCATATTGCGGAGAGTTTGGCCGCCGAAACGACGCTTTCGTTTTATCGTCAAGGGGAATTCATCGACCTGTGCAGCGGTCCGCATGTCCCCAAAGCCGGATTTATTGGCGCTTTCAAACTGCTTTCCGTCGCCGGGGCTTACTGGAAGGGAGATGCTTCCCGCGAGCAGCTTCAGCGGTTGTACGGAACGGCATGGTTTACCGCGGAGCAGCTGGAGAATTACCTCCACCAGCTCGAGGAGGCCAAAAAGCGGGATCATCGGGTCCTCGGGAAGCGGTTGGAACTTTTTTTGATCGACAGCTCCGTGGGCCCCGGCTTGGTGCTGTGGCTGCCCAAAGGCTCGGTCATCCGCCGCGAGCTGGAAACTTTCATTTATCAGGAGCTCTTGCGGCGGGGCTATCAGCCGGTTTACACGCCTCATATCGGTCGAGTGCAGTTATACGAAACCTCGGGACATTACCCGTATTATGCCGATAGTCAGTTCCCGCCGATGCAGCTTGCGGACGGTGAGCGGTACTTGCTCAAGCCGATGAATTGTCCGCATCATGTAACGATTTACCGCAGCAAACCGCGAAGTTATCGGGATTTGCCTCTGCGTTTGGCAGAACTCGGTACTGTGTACCGGTTCGAACAGTCGGGTGAACTGAGCGGCATGACCCGGGTCCGCGGTTTCACGCAGGACGATGCACACATCTTTTGTACCGAGGAACAAGTGCCGGCGGAATTTCAAGCCTGCGTGGAGATGACCCAATTTGTGTTAAAGACCTTGGGGCTTGCGGACTATCGGGTAAGGCTCGGCTTTCGCGATCCACAAAGTACGAAGTATGTGGGCAGCAGCGAGACCTGGGCTAAAGCCGAGGCAGCCTTGGAAGCGGTTTGCCGCCAGATGGGACTGGCCGATCTTCGCATCGAGCGAGGCGAGGCTGCTTTCTACGGACCGAAGGCTGATTTTTTGGTCACCGATTGCATCGGGCGGGAATGGCAATTGGGCACCGTACAACTGGATTATAATCTGCCTAGTCCCCAACGCTTCAACCTTCAGTACATTGGTCCCGATAACATGCCCCATCAGCCGGTGATGATCCACCGCGCCCCCTTCGGTTCGCTGGAGCGATTTGTGGGCATTTTGATCGAGCACTTCGCAGGGGTGTTCCCGGTGTGGCTTTCGCCGGAACAAGTTCGCGTCATGACCGTCAGCGAAAAAGTGGAAAGCTATGGTCGCGACGTAGCCCAGCGCTTAATCGCTGCGGGGATTCGGACGAGCGAAGATTACCGCGCCGAAAAGATCAACTCCAAAATTCGAGACGCACAGTTGGAGCAGATCCCTTATATGGTAGTCTTGGGCCGGCGAGAGGCTCAAGAAGGAACCGTATCGGTTCGGCATCGCCGCAAGGGCGACTTGGGGAGCATGAGTCTCGAGGCACTCATTAACCAATTACTTCATGAAATTTCCACGAAGGCCTTGCCGTAGACTCTAGCAAATGGGCGGGGCGACGATAATCTGGGCATTTGGAGTGGAAAAACCTTTGGTGTAGTAACACGTTAAATTTCTTTGGCTTCATGCATTTTCCTCGCCTCAAATGGCTTGCAGTTTTAGAGAGCTTGCCCGCGGGGCGAGATGATCATTCGCGAGGGAGTAAAGACCATCTTGAGATCTCGATTGAGGTCAATGAGGAATTAGAGGTACACACGACGAGAGTTGATCGCCGGGCATCGGGATCGGAAACCCGGGTGGGGTCTTAAGCCGCCGAGCGCGTTTTTTCGGACCCCCGGGTAACGTGCAAAACGCGTTGGGAGCGGGTTCGCTTCTTGGGCAGAGTACGGGTGATTACCGGTTTTTGGTGGGGCACCCAAATTCACTCAAAATTTTAGGTTGGGCCTCTTGACAACCAGAATTTGCGGATCATCTATGTGAGTTAAACGGATTATCCGTTTGAGTGGAGTTTGCCGATTAAATGAAAAGCGGGATGGTGTTCGCCAAGCCACGCCGCCTGCCAAAGGCATTGCAGATTTCTTAGGTCAAAGACAGGTTAAAGAAGCAGGTTAAAATAGAGCGTTTATTACCAGTTGTGGGTTTGGTTAGCACTGAAGGTTTTTGTTGCCGGGGTTAAGGGGAGAGTGTGACTATCGAAACGAGATCGCAACGGGTCAACGAACAAATCCGCAGCTCGCCGGTGCGGGTAATCGGGGTCGACGGGAAACAGCTGGGAATCCTCCCCATTGAGCAAGCTCTGGCTTTGGCTCGGGAGGCAGAGTTAGACTTGGTGGAAGTGGGCCCATTGGAGCGGCCACCCGTCTGCCGAATCATGGATTACGGAAAATTTAAGTACGAGCAGCGGAAGCGCCAGCATCGGGCCCAAACTCATCAGGTAAAAATCAAGGAAATCCGGGTGAGGCCGCGCACGGGTAAGCACGACCTGGAGGTGAAGATCAATCGGGCCAGGGAGTTCCTCCAAGACAAAGACAAGGTTCTCGTGACCGTGCAATTCAAGGGGCGCGAGCTGGCCCACGTCGAGGAAGGGCAGCGGGTGATGGCGGAGATCCTTCAGGCTTTAGAGGATGTTGGTCGCTTAGAAAGCCCCCCGGCTAATCAAGGAAAACGCCTCGTTTGTCTCTTGGCTCCCAAGTAGCGCGGGGAATCTTCCCCGGGTGATCCTCCGATATAACCCCCGGGCAATGCGCGATGGGATGCCGGAAAAAAGGCGGCGGGCGCCCCTGGGACTCTGATGCCAAATGCGGCCGCATCCTAAATATGCCAATTTGCCCGCATCGGTAACGTACGATCGAAAAGGTGCTGGCAAGAATTCCGGCAGAGTCCTGTAAGCCAGTTCTGGTCAATAGTGCGTCGATCGCGGTTGCGGTTGCCGCTCGGATTTCTCGACCAAACGTCCTGCGGCGCCCCCGATGTACTATGGAATTTTGCTTTTCTTTGCGCAGCTTACCTCTAAAGCTTTCTTTATGCCTTTTTTGCCATTTTATTCGCTGAAGATAGGGACCTTTATTTACTGAGGATAGGGACCATGCCGCGGGGGGTGGAGCCAAACATCTATCGGGCGGTTAATCCCCCGGGAGGGTATGGTCGGGAGGAACCGTGGCATAAAAAAAGTTCGAATGGGGGGAATCCGATATTTTCCTGGGGCCTACTCACAGTTCACCTAAAGCCGATTGAGGGGCAAAGCTATGGATTCCGGCTGTAGAAAACATTTCAAAGATTACAAACAAATGCAACAAATAGTTGTGATTTCGTTTGCGAGCGGTAGCCCAGGTGTGTCGCCCTCGGAGGTTGCCGCACATTTATGCCGGGTCCCCTTCCTTTTTCTTACCTTGGTTCATAAACTAGCAGATTCCCTTGCCGAGCCGGTTCCCCTTCATGAGGGCGATGCGGCAATCACCGGATCCGGCAGGTACTACGTAAGCCAACATTTCGCGAAATGATGCCATGCAAGCCGCTCGAATCTCGTGAAACATACGGTTTACGATTTGTGCGGCAACACCGGCGCTCAAAATTTGAGATTTGTGAAACTATCCAATTTGGTCAGGGGAAGTCTTTGAACGCTGGTTAGCGGAATTCAAAGAAGGCCTGAAGATTTTTGCCGAATCATCGATCGTTTGACGGCTGGTTGGGCTAATTACCGCGTTGGTAAACCACCTCGGTTCGCAAACTGTATTTTCGGCTGGCGGAATATTCGGCTGGCGAACTCCTTGGTTTGCCCCACACGTGGCGTTTCGCACGCGGCCTAGGAAAGCAATCGTTGAAACGGGTACACAGTTTTCGCGAAGATTCAACAGCAGACACGACGGTTCATCGGTACAAAATGCGGATTTGCGACAATGCCTAAACAAAAGACGCGAAAAGCGGTAAAAAAACGGTTCCGTTTGACTGCCACTGGTAAAGTTCTTCACCGCCAGGCGGGGACCAGTCACCTGGCTACCCGAAAAAGCAAGAAGCGCCGTCGGCAACTTCGCGGCACGACCGTGTTGGCTCCGGTGGTAGCAAAGCGGATCCGCGTGGCTCTCGAAGGGGTCAGCTATTAAGTGTTATTGTGTTATCAAGTAAGGGTATAGCACGCCGGTTAGCCCAGGCCGAATAGACCGCAAAATAATCGGCGGAAAAGGGGATCATTCGGCTTAGTAGGTCTTCGTAGGTATTTACTGGTGCGGGAAGTTGCCGGCTAAGCCGACGGGAATCGCGGGCGGCAACGACACGGGTAGCTTACCGGGTATTTCCGGCCCGTGTATTCGTGCTGACGCAAACCCGTAGCCGCGGCCCGGATTCGCAGAGATCTACCAAATCCGCACAACCACGGGGAATGTCAGAGATTATTTGGACTAGATCAAAAATCGGCGAGGGAAGTCATTAGCGAGGCAAACTATGAGGACGCGTAAAGGTGCGGCTCGTCGCCGCGCAAAGAAGCGATTGTTCCGGCGCGCCGAGGGTTTTGTCGGCGGTCGGAGGCGACTTTTGCGAACGGTCAAGGAGACGCTCATTCGGGCGGGGTGTTACGCGTACCGGGACCGACGCAATCGGAAGAGGGACTTTCGAAGGCTTTGGATCACAAGAATTAGCGCAGCCGCTCGGGCGCAAGGTCTCCGTTATAGCGAGTTTATCCACGGGCTGCATGAGGCAAAAATCGAGCTGGATCGGCGAACCTTGGCCGAAATGGCCGTGCATGATCCCGAGGGTTTCAACCGGGTCGTGGCCCAGGTAAAAGAAACGCTGGCCCAGCTCGCGGTGACCGCCGGTTAAGGGCGACTTTGTTTCACCGCCCGGCCCCCGAAAGCAACGATTTTTTCCTTTCAATCGAGCTGCCGTCGGGTTCCTTGATTGGTCCGGCCGCCAAAAGCGACGATTTTCGCTCAGCACGCTCTCAGTTCAGAGCGTTTTGAATTGTAAGAATGCTCCCCATTCTGCGTTCCAGAATTCGCTGGCTCAAGCGTTAGATTTTCGGGGTTGGTCGTCGTCGATCAGCTCCGAGCTTCCGGCCGATTAAGGGAATTTGAAAAAGCCCGGCTTCGGCAGCGGGTAATTGCCCGTGGCATCCGGTGTGACCGGGGGCGGAGTGTCGAAGTTGCATTCCTCCGGCGGGGGGCCAAACTGAAAGTCCGATTGGCTGACTTGTTCCCAAGTCAACTCCTTTCCTGAGTAGCAAGCCAATTGGCCCATCACCGCTACCATGGTGCTTTGCGCCATGTGGTAGCCGCTATTAATGGGCTCGCCCTTTCGGACCGACTCGATCAGAGCCTTTTGCTCCTCGGCGTGGGCATCGTTTCGGGGCTTGTCATAACGCCATTTTGTTTCCCCGTCGATTCGGCAATTCATCAGGTCGCACGTACCCTTGGTGCCGAGGATGATATCGTTGTAATTACCGTAGCAATTGATCTGGGTCCGGCAGAGTGCATAAACGCGCGTACCCCCGGGGTACTCGTAGACGACCGTGTGGTGGTCGTACATATCGCCGTATTCCTCGCCGAACGAGGCGGATCGCCCTCCTAAGCCGAAACACCAGATCGGCAGGTTTTCTTGCAGGGCCCAAGCTACCCGATCCATATTGTGGACCAAAGATTGGGCCACATCATCGCCGGAAAGCCAACAAAAGTGATACCAATTAGCAAATTGGTACTGTGTTTCTGTCCATTCAGGATTTCGGCGAACTAGGCCGTATGGCCCCCGCAAAAACATCGCTTGAATGGCCACAATATCGCCGATGGCCCCGTCGTGAATTCGTTTGATAGTCTCTTGGAAACCGAAGTCGAATCGGCTGTGAAGTCCCGAAACCGCACTGACGCCCTTCTGTTTAGCCAGGTCGCAAGCCGCCTGGGTCCGCCGTGCTCCAACCGGGTCAACTCCATGCGGTTTTTCCACGAAGACATGTTTCCCGGCTTTAACGGCGGCTTCCATGTACATGGGATGGAATTTTGAAGCACACGCGATCAGGACCACGTCGGAGCAATCGATG